>TARA_B100000686_G_scaffold355039_2_pt1 | contig 12528 bp, 11 predicted proteins | sample TARA_B100000686 | Tara Oceans TARA_B100000686 (sample SAMEA2622733) | marine metagenome | biome: marine biome (ENVO:00000447); feature: marine epipelagic mixed layer (ENVO:xxxxxxxxx); material: "saline water (ENVO:00002010), including plankton (ENVO:xxxxxxxx)" | depth 150 m
TGTATAGGTTGTTAGTTTAGATAAACAAATTAATTCATTTTTCTCATTAGTAATTTTAATTTCCCACAATTGAATAGTTTTACCAATATTAATAGGTCGAGCTGTTGCAAAAACATAACCTTTCGCAACACTTTTAACATGATTAGAGGTAATTTCAATTCCTCGAACAATTAAATTTGGATCTTTTTTAAAAATATAAGTTGCAGCACTTCCAACACTTTCAGCTAAAGCAGCACTAGCTCCTCCATGAAGTATCATGTCCGGTTGCATAACCTTTGAATTAACTGGCATTTTTGCAGTTAAAAAATCCTTTCCAATATCAATGAATTCAATGGATAAAGTTTTCATAAAATAATTGTTAGACATTTCATTGCAACTCTTTAAAATTTGATTTTTATCCATAAGTCGTCCAAAAATAAAAAAACCTTACAAAATTTTGTAAGGTTATTTATAAAAATTAGAAAAAGTTATTTGACTTCTTCAAAATCGACATCTTGAACATCATCATTGCCCGATTTACCTTTTTTAGATTTTGAAGACTTTTTGTCGGGCTCTGCTGAATTTGATTTAGAAGCTTCAGCTTGAGCTTTATACATTTCTTCAGAAGCATTTTTCCATGCTTCATTAAGTTTTTCTAATTCAGGTTCAATCAGTTTTAAATCTTTTGATTCATATGCCTTTTTTAAACCTTCCAAAGCATTTTCTATAGGTTTTCTTTTATCATCAGAAATTTTTTCACCAAACTCAGAAAGTTGTTTTTCAGTTTGGAATATCATTTGGTCAGCACTATTCATTTTATCAACCTCTTCTTTTGCTTTTTTATCTGACTCCGCATTTGCCTCTGCTTCTTTCTTCATTTTTTCGATTTCTTTTTCAGTAAGTCCAGATGAAGCTTCAATTCTAATATCTTGAGTCTTACCAGTTGCTTTATCTTGTGCACTAACTTTAATTATTCCATTAGCATCTATATCAAAAGTAACCTCTATCTGAGGGGTTCCTCTAGGCGCAGGAGGAATTCCATCTAAATGAAATCTACCTATAGTTTTATTATCAGCAGCCATAGATCTTTCACCTTGTAAAACATGAATTTCTACAGATGGTTGATTATCTGCTGCAGTAGAAAAAATTTGAGATTTTTTACTTGGTATAGTCGTATTAGCTTCAATTAATTTAGTCATAACGCTACCCATAGTTTCTATACCTAAAGAAAGTGGTGTTACATCTAATAATAAAACATCTTTTACATCTCCAGTTAACACACCGCCCTGAATAGCAGCACCAATAGCTACAACTTCATCAGGATTAACTCCTTTTGAAGGCTTTTTACCAAAAAATTTCTCTACTTCTTGTTGAATTATAGGAATTCTTGTGGATCCACCTACTAAAATTACTTCATCAACGTCAGATTTAGATAAACCTGCATCATTTAAAGCTTTTTTTACTGGACTCATAGATCTTTTAACTAAAGAATCTGATAATTTCTCAAATTCTGATCTAGTTAAACTAGTAACTAAGTGTTTTGGGCCAGTATCAGTAGCGGTAACATAAGGTAAATTAATCTCTGTTTGTGTAGATGAGGACAATTCAATTTTTGCCTTTTCAGCAGCTTCTTTTAAACGCTGAAGTGCCATGGGATCTTTTCTGAGATCTATTTTCTCAGAATTATTGAATTCATCAGCTAAATGGTTTATTATAACCTGATCAAAATCATCTCCACCAAGATGAGTGTCACCATTTGTTGAAAGAACTTCAAAAACTCCATCACCAAGTTCTAAAATTGAAATGTCAAATGTACCACCACCTAGATCAAAAACAGCAATTTTTCGCTCTGAACCACCTTTATCTAAACCATATGCTAAGGCTGCCGCAGTAGGTTCATTAATAATTCTTTCAACCTTTAACCCTGCAATTTCTCCCGCTTCTTTAGTTGCTTGTCTTTGGGCATCATTAAAATAAGCTGGTACAGTTATTACAGCCTGCGAAACTGTCTGACCTAAATAGTCTTCAGCTGTTTTTTTCATCTTTTGTAAAGTCATAGCAGATAATTCCTGAGGTGTATATAATCTTCCATCAATATCAACACGTGGTGTGTTATTATCACCTTTTACTATGTTATATGCAACTGTGCTCATCTCATTTTTAACTTCAGAAAATTTGTTTCCCATGAAACGTTTTATAGATGAGATAGTTTTTGTAGGGTTCGTAACAGCCTGACGTTTAGCAGGGTCTCCAACCTTAATTTCACCACCTTCAACAAAAGCAATAACAGAAGGAGTTGTTCTTTTACCTTCTGCATTTGGAATTACAACTGGCTCATTTCCTTCCATAACTGAAACACAAGAGTTAGTGGTCCCTAAATCAATTCCTATTATTTTACTCATTTGTAAATTTTTTATTATTACAATTTTACTAGTTCAAGCTTTATGCCATTAATTAATTTATGACAGTTTGTCATTTTTTAATAGTTAAAACCTAAATAATAATTTTTCAAAATAGGTTAATGCATATTCAACTATTAAAAATATATTAATTTTACAGTCCTAATTAAAAAATAATGTCAACAAGAAAGAAAGACTATACGCGTATAACTACTAATACACTTTTAGAAATGAAGCTTGATGGTAATAAAATAGCAATGCTTACTGCTTATGACTATACATTAGCAAAAATTGTTGATCGTTCTGGAATAGATGTCATACTAGTTGGGGATTCTGCGTCAAATGTAATGGCTGGACATGAAACTACTCTTCCAATTACTCTAGATCAAATGATTTATCATGCTTCATCTGTAGTAAGAGCCTGTAAAAGAGCTTTAGTTGTTGTTGACCTTCCTTTTGGAGCTTATCAAGCAGATTCTAAAGAAGCTCTTAAATCAGCTATAAAAATAATGAAGGAATCAGGTGCCCACGCTGTAAAATTAGAAGGAGGTCATATGGCTAAAGATTCAATAGAGAGAATACTTAAAGCTGGAATTCCCGTAATGGGTCATCTTGGATTAACACCTCAATCAATCTATAAATTTGGCACATATTCTGTGAGAGCAAAGGAAAAGGAAGAAGCTAAACAATTAATTAGTGATGCAACCTTATTAGAGAAATTAGGCTGTTTTGGAATTGTTCTTGAAAAAATTCCATCGGAATTAGCTGGACAAGTTGCTAAGAAGATTTCTACTCCTGTTATTGGTATTGGTGCTGGAAATAAAGTTGATGGACAAGTTTTAGTTTTACATGATATTCTAGGCATGACAAAAGAGTTTAGTCCTAGATTCCTTAGAAGATATCTGGATTTAGACTCACTAATATCAAAGGCTTTAAAATCATATTCTTTAGATGTAAAGTCAGGGAGTTTTCCAAATCAAAATGAGCAATATTAATTTTGAGAAAATTTAGCAGAAGAGATATTATTTTTGAAGATAATCACCTAATTGTTGTAAACAAACATTCTGGAAGTATTGTTCAATCTGATATTACCGGAGACACTCCTATATCAGAAGAAATTAAATCTTATATTAAAAAAAAATATAATAAACCTGGAAATGTCTATTTAGGAATAATACATAGACTTGATAGGCCTACTAGTGGAGTAATGGTTTTTGCCAAAACATCAAAATGTTTAAATAGACTAAATGTTCAATTTAAAGAAAGAACGGTTAAAAAGATATATTGGGCAATAGTAACTAAACATCCTAAAATAAATTATGGTAAACTTGAGCATTGGTTGATAAAAAATCAGAAGCAAAATAAATCTTATGCCTACGATAGTGAATTAACTAACAGTAAAAAATCTATCCTTGAATTTAAAACTTTAAAAAAGTTAGAAAATTATAACTTGATTGAAATAAAATTAGATACTGGAAGACATCATCAAATAAGAGCACAATTGTCAAAAATTAATATAATCATAAAGGGTGATGTTAAATATGGAAGTAAAAGACCAAACAATGATGGAAGTATAGATTTGCATTCTAGAAAATTATCATTTTCTCATCCTATTGATGGAACTAAACTAGATTTTAAATCAAGATTACCTAAACGACAACCTTGGAACTCCGTTCTTTGCGATTAAGGTGCTTCGCTTTATCTCTAATTATTTCTCCAATTGGTTTGTTTTCTATGTTACTTTGAAGCCATGAAAGTATGTCAAGGTAAAGAAAAGATCTTCTTTCATATGGATCCTCTTCATATTTTTTTAATTCCTTATGGAAGTCTTTAAAGGCCTGTTTCAATTCTTGTGGATAAATATCCCCCAGCTTCTTAATAAATCTAATCATGGCTTTTTGAACCTCATGCAAATCGTTCATCTTAATTAGAAATTTATATGTTTCTCTCAAATGAGTGTCTAAATGATAATCAAACCCAGCTTCATAATGAGCTACTAAATTTAAAACGCGAGTAAAACATAATAAATCTTCACGCATTTTTAAATACTTATTGGAAGTAATCTTATTTAAATACAAGATACAATTCTCATAATCATCCAAGCAAAAATAAACGCAAGCAATTTTATAATAAAAGACCATTATATGATGTTGATCTATATGGCTTTTATAATTTTCAATCCCTAATAAAACCTCAGGAATAATTTGTTTAGCATCGTTAAAATCTCCTTGCATAAAGAAATAATTAAACCAATTATTATATTTATATAAAAAAGATAAAGACTGTAGATTGTCATTTATGGGAAATTCTTCACTATTTATGACTTTGATTAACTTGTTTAATATTAATTTAAATTTCTCTGGATGTTTAATTAAATTAAGTGATTCTAAAAGATAATTATTACCCTTTAAATAAAATACAGGATGAATAGATATCATTTTAGGTTCTTTTTCAAACATATTAACCCATTTTAAAGAATATTTATACGTTGATAAAAAGTCTTGAATAAGGAAACTATACCATACATGCGCTTTATAAAACCACAATTTTTCTCTAAATCCAATTTTATCTATGTTTAGCTTAGGAAGTCTTTCATAAAAAAATTTAGTAATTTCTTTGAATTCTTGATCACTTTTGGAATATCCAGCCTTAATAAGTCTTTCATATAATTGTAAGGAAAGATTGGACAACTGACTTGTCAAATTATTTTGAGAAATTAATTCATCCGCTTGATTTACTAAAAGTTCAGCTCTATTACTTAAACTTCTGGTTATATATTGAGATTCAATAACTTTTTCAAGCTCAACAATTTCGTAAGCAGTATACTTTTCTTCATTTTTTAAAGCAACATTTTTAGCTTTTTCAAGTAATTTAAGACTTTGAGAGTATAGACCTTTTTGATATAGTATTGTTGCAAAATCTAATTGTTCACGAATTTGTAAGCGAATATTTTTGTGAGCAGGATTAAGCCTTAAGCTTATTAAAATTTGTTTGTATAAGTGCGCCTTTAAATTAGAGAGTTGTTGTTTTGATACAATTCCTTTTTTTATAATTAATTTCTCATCATAACTATCAGATTTTTCAAGCAAATTAAATAGATTCAAAAATTTTGAATCAAAATTTGAACCCATTCTATTTACAAAAAGCTTGAATTGTCTCTTTTCTGATTTAGTAAGAGATTTAATTAGTACAAATAAATTTTCTTTTTGATCTTTAGTCATTGTATTATATTTTTTTTAATACACTGTGAATGAGATATTTATATACACAAAAAAATATCCGAATGTTGTAAACGTTTTAAAGAATTATCATACTTTAAAATTACAAAAATTTATTTTCGTTTTAATTTATAGTAGTTAATTAACAAATGGCAAAAGATTTAGTGCATATTTTTGATACAACACTTAGAGATGGAGAACAAGTTCCTGGGTGCAAACTTGATGAAAAAAGCAAACTAACAATTGCTAAACGTCTTGAGGAACTTGGTGTTGATATTATTGAAGCCGGTTTTCCAATTTCAAGTCCTGGTGATTTTAAATCTGTTCAGGAAATCAGTAAATTGATTAAAAAATCAATTGTATGTGGTTTAACTCGTGCTGTTAAAAAAGATATAGATGTAGCAGCAGAAGCACTAAAATTTGCTAAACACCCAAGAATACATACGGGCATTGGAACTTCAGAAACTCATATTAAATATAAGTTCAAGTCAAATAAAGATTTAATAATCAATCAAGCAATTGAGGCAGTAAGTTACGCAAAGACTAAAGTTAATGATATCGAATTTTATGCTGAAGATGCTGGTCGTACAGAAAATAAATTTTTAGCTAAAATTTGTGAATCAGTTATAAAGGCTGGCGCAACAGTTCTTAATATTCCTGACACAACTGGTTATTGCTTACCTGAAGAATATGGAGCAAAGATTAAATACTTAAAGGAAAATGTAAAGGGCATTCATAAAATAACCCTTTCGTGTCATTGCCATAATGATCTAGGATTAGCAACTGCAAATTCTATTTCAGGGGTTATTAATGGAGCTCGTCAAATTGAGTGTACAATTAATGGTATTGGTGAAAGAGCTGGAAACACTTCACTTGAAGAGGTTGTGATGATTATGAGACAACACCCCTACTTAAATATAGATACAAGAATAAAAAGTGAATTATTGTTTAGTACAAGTCAACTTGTCTCTGAAAGTATGGCAATGCCAGTTCAACCAAACAAAGCTATTGTAGGAGCTAATGCTTTTGCTCATAGTTCTGGAATTCATCAAGATGGTGTAATAAAAAAAAGGGAGACATATGAAATAATTAATCCCAAAGATGTTGGAGTAACTGAATCCGCTATTGTATTGACTGCTAGATCTGGAAGAGCTGCACTTGCTTATAAAGCAAAAAATATTGGTATAGATCTTGACAAAGCACAACTTGATAAGGTTTATGCTAACTTTCTTGTTTTCGCTGATAAAAATAAACAAGTAAGTGACAATGATATTCCAGATATTGTTAAAGAATCTAATATTTAGTCTTTATGGAAAAAACTTTATTTGACAAGGTATGGGATTCCCACGTTGTAAAAAGAATCAATGGAGGCCCAGATATATTATTCATAGATAGACACTTAGTTCATGAAGTTACAAGTCCTGTTGCTTTTATAGGATTAAAAAAAAGAAAAGCTTCTGTTTTATATCCAGAAAAAACTTTTGCAACTGCGGATCATAACACTCCAACAATTAATCAACATTTACCAGTTAAAGATCCATTATCTGCTAAGCAATTAAAAACATTAGAAAAAAATGCAGCATTATATGGTATTTCATACTGGGGGCTAGGTCATAAAAAAAATGGAATTGTACATGTAATAGGTCCTGAAAATGGAATAACGCTTCCTGGGGCGACAATTGTTTGTGGTGACTCTCATACATCCACTCATGGTGCATTTGGGGCAATTGCATTTGGTATTGGAACTTCTGAAGTAGAAATGGTTCTCTCGACTCAATGTATAATGCAGCCTAAACCAAAGAAAATGAGAATAAATATAGATGGCAAACTTGGTTTTGGTGTAACACCTAAAGATGTTGCTTTATTCATAATTTCTAGATTAACAGCATCTGGAGCAACGGGTTATTTTGTTGAATATTCTGGAACTACTTTTAATTCTATGTCTATGGAAGGAAGAATGACAGTTTGCAATCTTAGTATAGAAATGGGTGCTAGAGGTGGTATGATTGCACCAGATGATATAACTTTTGAATATATAAATAATCGAGAATTTTCACCGAAAGGCATCAGTTGGGATAAATCAATGATATATTGGAAAACTTTATTTTCTGATGAAGAATCTAAGTTTGATAAAGAATTTTACTTTAATTCTAATGAAATAGAACCAATGATAACATATGGAACAAATCCAGGAATGGGGATATCAATAAATAAAGGAATTCCAAAAGGAAATAAAAATAAAACATATGAAAATTCATTAAAATATATGGGTTATAATCAAGGTGAAAAAATGGTTGGGAAACCTGTAGATTTTGTTTTTTTAGGAAGTTGCACAAATGGAAGAATTGAAGATTTCCGGGCTTTTGCAAATGTTGTTAAAGGTAAAAAGAAAGCTACTAGTGTTACAGCATGGTTAGTCCCTGGATCACATAAAGTATTAGATTCTATTAGAAAAGAAGGTATTTTAAAAATTCTGGTTGATTCTGGATTTGAATTACGTGAACCTGGATGTTCAGCATGTCTAGCTATGAATGAAGATAAAATACCACCTGGTAAATATGCTGTTAGTACATCTAACAGAAATTTCGAAGGCCGTCAAGGTCCTGGATCAAGAACACTTTTAGCAAGTCCAATTGTTGCAGCTGCTGCTGCAATAACCGGAAAGGTAACTGACCCAAGAACTATAATATAATGAGTTACGAAAAATTTAAAATATTGAAAAGTACTGCAGTCCCTTTGCAAATTGAGAATGTAGATACTGACCAAATAATTCCAGCAAGATTTTTAAAAGCAACAGAAAGAGTTGGTTTTGGAGACAATTTGTTTCGTGACTGGAGATTCAATCAGGATAATAGCAAAAAAGATTTTGTTTTAAATAATCCTAAATTCTCAGGAAAAATTTTAGTATGTGGGAAAAATTTTGGTTCAGGTTCATCAAGGGAACATGCCGCATGGGCAATATATGATTATGGATTTAGATGTGTGGTTTCAAGTTTTTTTGCAGATATCTTTAAAAACAATTGTTTAAATATTGGGATTTTACCTGTGCAGGTTTCTGAAAATTTTTTAAACAAAGTTTTTTCTCAAATAAAAAACAATCCTAAAACAGAAATAGAAGTAAATCTTATAAATCAAAAGATAAAATTGATAAAAGATAATCTTTCAGAATCATTTGATATTAATTCATACAAAAAAAACAATTTACTTAATGGCTATGATGATATTGATTTTCTAATTAACATGAAAGATGAAATTAGTAATTTTGCTAGAAATACTCCTTTATTTTAATCCTTTGGAAACTAACTCAAAAAAACAAATTGAAATTATGGACACCACACTTCGTGATGGTGAACAAACCTCTGGAGTATCATTTTCATCTTCAGAAAAACTGACTTTAGCTAAATTGCTTTTAGACGAATTAAAAGTTGATAGAATTGAAATTGGTTCAGCTCGAGTATCGCGCGGTGAGTTTGATGCTGTCAATAGAATTATTAAATGGGCTAAAGAGTATAATTACCTAGAAAATGTTGAAATATTAACATTTGTTGATAATGGGATTTCTCTTGAATGGATTAAAAATGCAGGTGCCAAGGTTCAAAATCTATTAACTAAAGGCTCAATGAATCATCTTAAATTCCAATTAAAACAAAAGCCTGAAAAACATTTTCAAAATATTGAAAATATAATTTCGCTTTCTAAAAAAGAAAATATTATTACCAATGTATACCTTGAAGATTGGAGTAATGGAATGAAAAATTCTCCTTCTTATGTTTTTGATTTTTTAGACTTTTTAAGTACACAGTCTATCAAAAGGATTCTTTTGCCAGATACACTTGGCATCCTAACTCCAAGTCAAATCTTTAAATTTATTTCAAAAATAACAAAAAGATATCCAAAGTTACATTTTGATTTTCATGGACATAATGATTATGATTTAAGTGTTTCAAATTCTCTAGAAGCTATTAGAGCTGGTGCCAAGGGATTACATCTTACTATTAATGGAATGGGTGAACGTGCTGGAAATACTCCTTTAGCTAGCGTAGTTGCAGTTATAAATGATTTTTTACCTAATGTTACGACAAATATTAAAGAGAAATCACTCTTCAAAATAAGTCAATTGGTTTCATCATTTACAGGATTTAGAATTCCTGCAAATAAGCCTATAGTAGGTTCAAATGTTTTTACTCAAACTGCTGGAGTTCATGCTGATGGAGATTCAAAAAAGAACTTGTACTATAATGATTTACTCCCAGAAAGATTTGGAAGAAAAAGATCATATGCTTTGGGTAAAACATCTGGAAAAGCTAATATTATTAAAAACCTTCAAGAATTGGGCTTAACATTAAATAATGAGGAATTAAAAAAAGTAACTCAAAGAATTATTGAACTAGGAGACAAAAAAGAAAAGGTAACAGCATATGATTTACCTTATATTATATCAGATGTTTTAGATTCTAAATCAAAAAAGAACGTGCAAATTAAATCATATGTTTTGACACACTCTAAAGGGTTAAATCCATCAACTTCTGTTTCAATTGAAATTAATGGTGAACTTTTAGAAGAAAATGCATCAGGTGATGGTCAATATGATGCTTTTATGAATGCAATTCGAAAAATATATAATCGTAAAAAAATTAAATTACCTAAATTGGTTGATTATGCTGTTCATATTCCTCCTGGAAGTAATTCTGATGCCCTCTGTGAAACGAGCATTACCTGGAGAGATCAAAATAAAGAGTTTTTAACAAGGGGATTAGACTCAGATCAAACTGTTTCAGCGATTAAAGCAACTGAAAAAATGCTAAATTCCTTATAATTAGATAGGATTATGAAATTAAATATTGCACTTTTAGCAGGTGATGGAATTGGTCCTGAAATTATTGATCAAGCTGTCAAGGTTTCGAATGCTATATGTAAAAAATTTAACCATAAAATAATATGGAAAACTGCTATTACTGGAGCAGCTGCAATTGAGGCTGTTGGAGATCCATATCCTGAAAATACTCATGAAATATGTAAAGCATCTGATGCAATTTTATTTGGGGCAATAGGATTACCAAGATTTGATAATGACCCATCTTCCAAGATAAGACCAGAACAGGGATTATTAAAAATGAGAGAGAAATTAGGTTTATATGCAAATATTCGACCAACATATATTTTCCCTTCTTTATTAAATAAATCTCCACTTAAAAAAGAAAGAATTATGAATACAAATTTTATCTTCTTAAGAGAATTGACTGGTGGGATATATTTTGGGAAAAATGGAAGGAAAGATAATGGAAATACTGCATATGATACATGCATATACAAAAGAAGTGAAATCATAAGGCTTGCTAAAAAGGGATTTGAACTAGCAATGGAACGTTCTAAGAAATTGTGCTGCATTGATAAAGCTAATGTGCTAGAAAGTTCTCGTTTATGGAGAGAAACTGTTCAAAATATGGAAAATAATTATCCAGAAGTTAAAGTATCATACGAATTAGTAGATGCAGTAGCAATGAGATTGATTCAATGTCCAAACAAATATGATGTGCTAATTACAGAGAACCTGTTTGGAGATATTCTAACTGATGAAGCATCTGTTATTTCTGGTTCTATGGGATTAATGCCTTCAGCATCAATTGGAGAAAAACACGCTTTGTATGAACCTATCCATGGATCATTTCCTGAAGCCGCAGGACTAAATATTGCAAATCCTTTAGCAACAATTCTTTCTGCAGCAATGATGTTTGAAATGAGTTTTAAACTTAAAGAAGAGTCAGCATTAATTAGAGAGGTCGTTGATAAATCTTTAAATGAAGGATTTGTAACAAATGATCTTGCAAATAATAACAAGTCATATAAAACATCTGAAGTAGGAGATTATATAGTAGAAAATATCTTAAAAAAATAAAGGAATTATTGAATTATAGTTCCATTCTTTAAACTAATTTCTGGAGTTAAAACTCTAACTCCTTTATTTGTTGTTGCCCCAAGAACTAAGCATTGACTGTTATAATTTGCAATTTTTCTATTTCCAATATTCACTACTGCAATAATTTGTTTTCCAATTAAATCTTTTGGTGAATATAGATTTGTAATTTGAGCTGATGAATTTAATTTACCTAAAGGACCAAAATCAATTACTAGTTTATATGAAGGCTTAATAGCTTCTTTAAATTCATTAGCTTTTAATATAGTGCCAACTCGAATATCTAACGAGTTAAAAGAATCAAAATCAGTTATTTTATTAATCAAAATAAAATATGTTTTATTTAATGAAATCTTCAAAAGCTGATTTAGCATTCCAAGAAACTGCTGAAACCCCAATTCTAACTATTTCAACTTTTTCAATTAAATCCCCTTGCTCTATACCATCAACTATTTCTTGGCCTTCCAAAACTTTTCCAAAAACGGTATGTTTGCCATCTAACCAATTAGTTGCCCTATGGGTAATAAAAAATTGGCTTCCATTTGTTCCTGGACCTGCATTTGCCATAGATAATATTCCAGGTCTATCATGCTTTAGTTGAGGTACTATTTCATCATTAAACTGATAACCAGGACCACCAACCCCAGTTCCAAGTGGACAACCAGCTTGAATCATAAAATCAGGAATAACTCGATGAAATTTCAAGCCATCATAATATGGTTCACCAATTTCCTTGTAATCATTATCTATTTTACCCTCGGTAAGTCCAACAAAATTACCAACTGTACCAGGTGTTAAATCATAATTTAATTCTAAAGTTATTATTCCTTTATTAGTATGAAATTTTGAATACAACCCATCATTCATAATTGAAATTATTGTTTAAACAAATATAATAATTTAGTCAAAGTTAGATTAAAAATTTTGATATCTAATTTGCAATTTCACTTAGAAATTTTAATCTATACAATCTTATTTCGTCCTCTTCAAAATCTCCATTAAAATTTCTTAATGCTTC
>TARA_B100000686_G_scaffold137033_1_pt1 | contig 12505 bp, 10 predicted proteins | sample TARA_B100000686 | Tara Oceans TARA_B100000686 (sample SAMEA2622733) | marine metagenome | biome: marine biome (ENVO:00000447); feature: marine epipelagic mixed layer (ENVO:xxxxxxxxx); material: "saline water (ENVO:00002010), including plankton (ENVO:xxxxxxxx)" | depth 150 m
CTTCCTGCCCGCAACTCATCTCCGACAATCCTAAATAGACCATTATCATCATCGCCTTCACCTTCGACCAAAGTAAATTCTGTGGGTTCGGCCTCCCCTTCAAAACTGCCAGTTAGTTCTGATATAACGCCATCATTTTCCACTGAATAAGAAAATTCCGGCGTCTGTGCAGAAACAACAAATACCGGATCTCCAATTACTTGGTTCGTCAAACCATACATATGAAAGCTCCCAGTCCCGGCGGCTCCGGTCACATCGAACCTAATAGATAGTGTCCCTTCGGCATCTGCTGTATACGTATATGCAATATAATAGGCACTCTCACGGTCCAGGGCCCCTATCGGGTCATTTTCCGGACGATCTTCCGCAAACATTTCTGTGACCCCTTCCTGTGCCCCTGCCGTAAAAGTCACCTCCTGGGTCCTCTCTGTGCCGTCAGACCATTTCCTGCAATACAAACGTGCCTCATATTCTTGGCCCGGCGTTAATCCGCTCAGTATGAAGGTTTGGTTCGAACCTGGATTTGGGTCATTGTTAAAAGTAAAAGATCCCAACAGAGACTGTAGCCCCTGCTCGGTTACTCCAGCCGCAAAAGGATCCCAGCCACCATTGTTATTCTGCAATTGATTCTTAATTGAAGATACTTCCCACTCAAAATCAGTGGGATTTGTGTTGCCGTCTAATAATTCAAACTCAACTCCATTCACTGTCGTCGCAGCGCCGCCACTGACTGCATGCGTATACGTAATTGAAGTATTGATGCCGGTACTCGCATCATCACTGAGTGCTTCACTGAATGATATCTCTCCTGCAGAAAGTGAACTGACCAATGAAATCAAATAACTTATGAAGATAATAAAAGAACGGGGAAAATTCATAATTATAGAAGACTACCAAAGCCAAAAAAAAACAAGTTAATAAATTGCCATTACCAATCTGATCCGTGCAGAAAGTGCCTATTATTTGTATTGTAATTCCTTAAGACCTACCTGAACAGAACCCACATCCTCATTATCTATTGAATAGGCAGTGTAAGTTGCCGTTGGGTTCTCTTTAGTGAAATCAAAGATCACTTCACCGAAACTTGGCTTTTTATTATATCCAAAAATGCACCCTTTAATAATTTTGTGAGTATGAATGTTTGTGAGCTTCGAGCTCATGAATTCATAAATCGGATAACTGGAACCGAAATCATTGTTCTTCCAAGCGTCTGACCGGTGCCGATCCGCCGCCAAAACAAATATCCCACTGATTTTATTATTCTCGATAAAAGAAAAAATCTCCTTCCTCTCCTCCGAATAACCGTCCCAGGTATCTTTACTGCCCGGCTTGACTCCAGGAGTCATTGGAACTGATGAACAAATCACTTTAAATTGTGCCTCAGAGCCTTTGAGTTTTCTTTTGAGCCATGCAAGCTGCACCGGCCCAAGCATCTGACCCTCCGAAGGCTCTCTATAATAACGAGTATCCAAAAAAATAAATTCAACTCTCTGTCCAAATTTATGAGTGAAGTAACATCCGGGATGATTTCCCTCACCCCCATACTCCGGATTAGGCCACTGCAATTTAAAATCGGACCATACCCGGGGCTTCCATTTCGGCTCATTAACAGCCGCACCGCCATGACAATCATTGGTTCCAAAATCATGATCGTCCCAGATCGCATAGACTGGAACATCCGCAATTAATCTACGCCACTCCGGACGAGACTGTCGCCTAAAGTAACAATACTGACCAACTTCACGTATCTCCGGACGGTCAATATAAACATTATCACCCAAAAGAAGAAGCGCATCAGGCTTATGACTCTTGATCGTCTCCCAAACACGCTCGTATTTCGGGGTAAATCCGGAACCTCCACCAAAAATAATTTTTATTGTTTCCCCTCCTCCCCGCTTCTGGGTCCTGAAACCCGGCTCAATCCCAAGGTCAATTGCATGTTCATCCTGAAATATTTGATAATGATAAAACGTATCTGGATCGAGCCCTTTAATCTCTATAGTTACAGTGTAATCATTTTTTGCTGAAGCCTTGGCCCGCTCAGCAGTGACCCCTTCGATCACAACTTTGATCTCCGACTCCTCAGAAGCCCGGAGCCAGATCTTAACCGAATCAGAGGTCAGGTCACCTATCATTGGACCATGCACCAATCTCGGAGATGAGGACTGCATGATTTTAAGGAACTCATCAGTACCAAGTAGCTCCCTATTCAAACTCCTCGGGCCCGCAATGAAACGTTCTATGGGCAAACCCTCGGAAATGGCTCTCTTCGCATAATTCAGCGCCTCAGCCCCATCCCCGGATCCACTGTATGCTAATGCCATACAATAAAGTGTCTCCTCATCATGGGGGGCCTTCTTTAGAAATGATTTTAACTCTGTTATAGCTGAATGAAATTGACCCGTACCTAACTTTGCCATAATCGGGCGATGATGTTTCTTGTATTGACCAGGAAGATATTTTGACGATTTTTTCTGAGCCTGCGCACCGAAGGAATGAGTCAAAACAAGTACAATTACCAAAAACAATTTTGTCATATCATGATTATTTTAATCTCAATATGAGCAGACATTGGAGCAAATAAACCGTAAAGTTACCATTAAAACCCGCATTGACCCTTTCGATGATCAGAAAGATCAGAACCGCTCCAACATCCAAAGCTCTTATCTTTGTCATTGTGACAACAGTAACTTCATCCTGTTCGCTCCCGTCAAGACACGCAAAGGTCTTCAATTCAGAACAAAAGATAGGATCAGCATTAATTGACTCAATCGCACCCGACACAGAAAAATTCACCTCAGAAAGAAACGTCTCAAGATCATTAGCTACTCTAATCAAATCAAAGGACAAGGAACTTTCCCAAAAATATCTCCAATGGGTGGGCAGAAAAGAAATTGATCCGTTGAGTTTCAATCATGTTGTGCGCTCAAGTGCCGTCATCCGAACTAACTGGTCACAGGAGTGGCATCAAAAAGAAGGGTCAGGAACACCTCTTATTTTATTAAAGAAAAACAGAACGGACCAATTCATTAACGAAATCGGCGAAACTTTGCCAGTGACAGCAGTAGTAAAATCCACGGGGAAAAATCCTAAGATTTTGCTTTATGACCTACTTGATCCAAAAAACGAACAAGTCAAAGTGCCTGAAATTGCCAGAGACTATACAGCCCCAATCAACTATCTTACGAGACGCTCAAAACTCATTCCGAAAGTCCTAGCCATTATTAATGCTAACCGATACATGAACAGGATAGGCCTGCGCAGAATGAATCCTTACGACCCTAACAAAATACCAGTGATTCTAGTGCATGGTTTTAAGGCTAATCCTCGGGCCTGGACAAATTTAATTAATCAATTGCAAGCAGATCCAGAGATAAGGAACCACTATCAGTTCTGGACCTTTTCATATCCCACAGGTATCCCCTTGCACTATTCGGCAATGCGCCTGAGGAAAGAGTTACAGGCCATGCAAAAAAAATATGACCCTACAGGGATGAATCCCAATCTGCAAAAAATAGTCTTAGTTGGGCACAGCATGGGAGGCATTCTCTCCAGGCTCATGGTATCAAAAAACAATAAAGAGTTACCGCCCTGGCTCCCAATTCCCAATAATGATTCCCGGTCACCCCGAGACTCAGGTGATCTGGCCACTGAAATGTTTTTCTTCAATCCGCAGAAGTTCATTGGAAGAGTAATATTCATTGCGACACCGCACCGCGGAACCAAAATCGCCTCCTTGAAAGTTTCGCGAATGGTTAATTCCATTATCCGGATCCCTATCGAAATACAGAATTCCCTTCTCAGCGGATTACGTCTCAATCCCGACATACCGTTCGAAGAGGCAACCGCATTAATGAAAATGAAAAGTATAGATAGCGTGCACCCCAATTCGTATCTGATCCGTTCAATGCAGGCAGAACCCATATCATCAACTGTCCCTTTCCACAGCATCATCGGGACTGGAAAGTTCAGCGGGGACAAGCCCTTAAATGAAAGAACCGATCTTATCGTCAGTTATCAAAGCGCCCATCTTAAGGACGCCCAATCCGAACTGACCGTGCCGGCATGGCATAACCTGCATAAGTATGATGAAACGATCACAGAAGTAGGTGAAATTCTAAAAAAACACAACAAATAAGGTGCCAAAATATGTTAAAAGGAAAACTCCTGCATAGCCCAAAAGAAAAGGACGGCGCCGAGAAAACATTTGAAACGGTAATCAGGCTGATCGACTCAGCTAAGAAGAATATCAAAATTCACATGTATGTATGGCGTTCTGATGAAATCGGAAACGTCATTGGTCAAGCTCTCCTCAGAGCCGCTGAACGGGGAGTTAAAATCAATATCTCCAAGGATCAATCTGCAATGATGTATGAGAGAATCGAAATGAACCGGAAATCCTATCTTCCGTGCGAACCCAGTAAATTGAGACGACTGTGGTGGAAAATCATTGCCCCCACATTTCCCAACACTTTCATTGATGACCAATTTATTAACGGGGCGGGTCAAGAATTAGTAAATCACTCCAACGTTCAAATTGAATGGATTCAAGGAATTCACACTCATCAGAAATATTATCTCTTCGATGACAAGCACTTAATCACGGGAAGCATTAACATCGAAGACCGGCACCGGAAATATTTCGATTATATGGTGCACTTGGAACAGGACGGCCTAGGGGAACATTTCAAAAATAGAGAATCGGGTCAGGTCCCTTTCAATCTAGACAGGGAAATTGAATATATCTTCAACCAGCCGATGAATGGCGCGGACCGCTTTGAGATTAAGGCTCTGCTAATTGAATTACTAGGAAAAGCTGAAAGGGAAATTTTCATTGAGTCCGCCTACATAGGGGACCCTGACATTGAAAATGCCCTCAAAGAAGCAAGGGTCCGTAATGTGCAAGTCAATATGCTACTCTCTAAAAAAGCCAACATCGGCAATGACAACAATTATAAACGGGCTGAGAAAATAATGTCGACAGGATCAGCCCGAATATTTCTTACTCCTAAAATGATACATTCCAAGATGGTCGCTGTGGATAGAAAAATAATTTTTAGTGGCTCAGCAAATCTATCTATATTCTCAATGTGTAATTCAGGAGAATTGAATCTAATCATCAAAGAACCGAATTTAGTAAAAGATTTCCTCAACGTTGCCGATTACAGAAAGTCGATCAGCGAAGAAGTAACCGATCCTGAAATACTTGCAGACTACAATAGAAAAATTGCATACTTACAGGAACTGCACCAAAAACTAAAACTGTAAATTATCATAAACAATTAGCTTAAATGGATCATGCTGGAGTTTAGTGACCTTCCATATAAATTCGTCCCTCCAAAACCAAATAATTTGATCATTGGTTTGGGAAGGTTCGTGAACCGTTTCATTGGGCTGAAGTGTCGAAATCACCGACTAAAAGAAATCAATGTTGATGGGCTAAAGAAATTTCAGAAAATAGCTGAGGAGCGTAATGCCAGATTCATTATTCTTCCCAATCATCCGACCCACAGCGATCCTCAGGTAATTAATGAAATCTGTAGAAGAATGGATAAGAAACCATCCTTCATGGCTGCTTATGATGTCTTTGCCAGAAGCAAATTTATTTCTTGGTTCATGCAGAGGACAGGAGCATTCAGTGTTGACCGTGAAGGTAGTGACAGAAAGGCCATGAAATGTGCAGCTCAAATACTGGATGAGGGGCAATACCCGCTTGTCATTTTCCCTGAGGGAAATGTTTATTTCTGCAATGACCGGGTGACTCCTTTCGCTGAGGGCGCCGCTTACATCGGGCTTCGGGCTCAGCATAAGTTAGGTGAAGATGAACCGGTCTATGCTGTACCAATATCCTTAAAATACACCTTCGTTGAGGATGTGCGCGAAAATGTAATTTCGGATCTCAAGGAAATAGCTCAGAAGTATAACACTTCACTTTCCACTGAGAAACCAATCATGGAGGAAATTACCCGAATCAGCATCCTCACACTTTCAGAATATCTACAAAAACACGGCTATAGCCTCCCAGAAAACAACACCAATGTTGACAATCTTATCAATGACGCTGTTGAACAAATAATTATCAAATTAGAAGAAGAAGCCGGGATCAAATCCAATATCGAACAAACTCTAATTTCCAGAATACGAAAAATCCGATCTAAAATTCATTCAATTAGAATTGATATGGAAAAACAACAGGAACATGCTCATGCGACCGATTTGGCAGATGAAGCAATGCTGGCCCTTCGAATACTTGGCTACTCTGGAGGCTACGCTACCAATAATCCAAGCCTTGACAGGATAGCAGAAACTGTGGCCCGCCTCCGTGAGGACATTTATTCAGTATGGGCCCCGCCCGCTGGTAAAAGGAAAGTACTAGCAAAAATATGTCAGCCAATTGATTTAAGAAATTATGTTAACCCAAAAGAAAAAGTTTCAAAAGACACGATCCTCAAACTGACTGAAGAATTTGAAAAAAGTATTCAAAACGGAATCAATGAGTCCAACGCAAAGAATCGCAGTCATGGAAGCAAAGAGTTTTAATTTATTTGATAAAAAGATGACCGTTCATCACATCTACATAGCTGAAAAACATAACTTCTATGGCCATCACGGCAAAGATCCTGGCGATTACCCAATGATTGAGCTTGATGAAGTGGAATGCGAAAAAGGAATGGGAATCATTGGGGACCGTTTTTATAATTATAAACCTGACTACAAAGGACAGATCACTTTTTTCTCTCTCGAAGTATTTGAAGACATTGGGAAACAATTTGGACTTGCCGATCTGTGCCCATCTGTTTTCCGGAGAAACATCATTGTGAGCGGAACAGATCTTAACTCATTAATTGGAAAGGCATTCAGTGTTCAAGGAATTGATTTTCTTGGGACTCAAGAAGCTGCACCATGCTACTGGATGAATGGTGCCGTTGCTCCAGGAGCAGAGGAGGCAATGAAAGGGCGTGGCGGGCTCAGAGCAAAAATACTCACGAGCGGAACCTTGCGAAAAGAAAGTAGAACCAGCTAAGTGAACTCTCCTTTCGCAGCAGCAGTCATGGCAGGAGGCCGTTCAGAGCGGTTCGGCACAGATAAGGCCTTCCATCAAATCAATGGGACACCCCTGTGGCGTCATCAGGTGCACAAGATTGAGCAACTAATGCCTTCAGAGATAATTATATCAGCGAACAATGAACAGCATTTTGAAACAAATTACAAAGTAGTGTTAGACTCTGAGCCTGACAGAGGCCCCCTCGGAGCCCTAATCGACTGCTTAAATGCAACAAAAATAGAAAGAGTTCTCATTTTGGCCGTTGATATGCCTCAAATGCCAATAAGTTTTTTGGGCGAGCTCGTATGTTCAGGCAGCGGCTCAGTACCAGTTCACGCAAATGAGATGAGCGAACCACTGGCAGCTGTTTACCCAAAAGAAATAATCGAACTAGCCAAAAATCAATTCCTGTCAGGATCTTTATCCATGCAGGAACTTGTAAATAAAGCAATTTCCGTGGGCCTTTTAAAGACCCGTAAAATTACTGAACCGGAAATAGAATTTTTTGCTAATATGAATTATCCTCCAGAGATCTAGTTCGTGACTGAATCATCAAAGCTTTTCAATATTAGAAAAAACAGCTCAGGATCTGTTTCTAGCATCGATGATTTTGTTGCTGTCGAAGAGCCGCTAGAAATTCGAGTAGAAGATAAAAATGTAGCGATCGTCATGCGGACACCGGGCCATGACCGTGAACTTGCCGCAGGATTTCTTCTCAGTGAAGGAATTATAAAAAGCAGAGATGATGTGTTTGAAATTTCTGAATGTCAGAGTCTCGCTGAAAATGATTCTGAAAAAGGGAACTTCGTTAGTGTTCTGTTATCTAAAGAAGTAAATTTTGAGTTTGGAAACCTTACCCGCCATGTATTTACTTCATCGAGTTGTGGAGTCTGCGGCAAAGCCACAATCGAATCTGTAATGATAGATTTCCCGAAAATAGAAAGATCGAACCAAATCTCCTCTTCAGAAATCGCAGGATATCCAGACAAATTATCTGCAGCGCAGACAACATTTAAAAAGACCGGCGGATTGCACGCTAGCGCTCTCTTTGATCCAAACGGGGAAATAGTTGTCATCCGTGAAGATGTGGGAAGGCATAATGCCCTCGACAAAGTCATAGGCCATGCGCTTATGGAAGATCTCCTGCCACTCTCGGACCACACATTACTTCTCAGCGGAAGAATATCTTTCGAACTGATGCAGAAATCTTTATCTGCGGGTATTCCTACAATCGCCGGCATATCCGCACCGAGTTCCCTTGCAGTTGAATTCGCCAAGGAATCAGGTCAAACTCTAATTGGATTTCTGAGAAACAGCACAATGAATATTTACTCAGGAAATGTAACAGATTAAATTTGGGGCCGTACAACCTTTGATTATATTGTTATGATCAGCATCGAAGACTTTCTTGAGGATATTGTTGGAAAAGCCATGCGCGGGCAAAGAATATCCGTACAGGATCTGGCTACAAAGTCAGGCATTTCATCATCATCAATTGCAGAATTACTTGAGGGAAGAGTTGATGAGGAGACGATCACCTCTATCGCACCTCACCTGAATCTGGACTCTAAATCATTGATTATTTCCGGACGCAAATCTTGGTACCCTGAACCGGTCAATGTTCAGGGACTAGAAATGTACAATACAAAATGGTCCGACATGTACGTGAATTCCTATCTCGTTTGGGACAGATCTAACCGCACAGCAGTAGCATTTGATACTGGAGCCGATTCGCAGCAATTAATCGATACTGTTCATTCAAATAATCTGAACCTAGAATCTATCTACTTAACGCACACTCACACAGATCACATTGCGGATCTTGCACGGCTCAAATCTAGTTTTCCATCCATCAGGGTATATGTGAGTGAAAAAGAGCCTATTAAAGAGGCCGAACTGATTGAGGATGGGCACAATTTTTCAATCGGAAACCTATCCGTTAACTCTCGCCTGACTTGGGGACATTCCAAAGGAGGCCTGACTTACGTGATTAATGGCTTAGAAAGGCCAGTTGCTATTGTCGGAGATGCGCTTTTTGCTGGATCAATGGGCGGAGGCGTGGTGTCATATATGGACGCATTAAAAACAAACAGGAAATATATATTTACTCTACCCGATCATACGGTGATTTGTCCCGGCCACGGGCCTATGTCATCAATCGGAGAAGAGAAAAAGAATAATCCCTTTTACCCTGAATTTAAAAATAACTAAACATACCGAATCATGAGTCAAAAAATTGGATTTGTAGGAATTGGCCGCATGGGCGCCAACATGGCAAGAAACCTTAAAGATCGAGGTTATACTATTTCATCAGTTAATGATATTAATAAAGAGGCAGCAGCGGAACTGGCGCAGGAGCTTGGATGCTCCCATGCTGAAAATCTCGCGGACGTGACCGAGTCCTCTGATATCATTTTCACTGTCATCACAAATGATGATGCCATGAGAAGCATCTATTTTTCAGATGAGGATAATCTGTTGCAAAATGCCGAAGGAAAAACCTTTGTGAACTGCGCTACACTTTCCCCGGGAATACAACAGGAAGTTGCAAAAGCAGCGGAAGAGGCCGGTGCAGGAGCATTAGAAGGATGTATGGCTTCAAGCATACCTCAGGCAAGGGAAGGCAAACTTTATCTTATGATTGGAGGCAAGGCAGAACTGTTCGACCAAATGAAACCGGTCCTCGAGGACATGAGCATTAATCTCAAACACATCGGTGAGATTGGGAAAGCAGCACAGGTCAAAGCACTCGTAAATATGGTCATGAACATTAATACCGCAGGACTGGCGGAAGGATTAGGTTTAGCCGATTCACTTGGTCTCGACTTGGAAATGGTCTGTGATGTGTTCTCGCAAACAGGCGCCAATTCACGTGTACTCGAAACTGATGCCGAAGACATGATCGCTCGTGACCACGAGGCTTGGTTCAGCGCGGAACATGCAGCCAAAGATTCAGGAATAGCAGCTGACATTGCAAAAGAGGTCGGAATCAGCCTTCCTCTCAATGATGCGACCTGTGCACAATTCAATAAACTTGTCACTGACGGCAAGGGGGATCTTGATAAGTCGGGAGTAGCCGAACTGACATTCAAGGGAAGGCACCCATAATGAGGTGCTCAGCATTGTAATTATTTATTCCTAGATATGGCCGCCACATGACGGTCAATGGACTTTCCCGGGTATGAGAGTTCCCGTGACAAATGATTGCGCTCACTGACTAAAACATTACCTCCGAGCATTTTAACTAACTCAAGGGCAAGGTGATGCTCCCTGTCAAAGTATGATGTGATAATCAGAAGGCCGTCATCGGTGAGACGGTTCAAAGCAAAATCGTAAATCCGCTGCCAAGTGGATCGGTCATGCCACAAGTTCTGATGTCTGATAAATATGACATTGAATTGAGATGGAATCTGTCCGTACTCGGCAAGATGAATTGCATCATCAGCAATAAATTCAACGGTCTCGGAAGTTCGTGATAATTCACGGACATCAGGTAATCCGGCCCTCCTAAACATTTTTTCTGTGGCAGCATAACGCCGTTTGGCTTTATCAATTTCCGCGTCCCTTAAATCTATTGAAAACTGATGGACTTTCTGACCACAGCGTCCCCAGAAAGCCGGGAGAACGGCTCCCTCTTCGCAGTAACCACAGGCAAGATTCAATAAATTTATTCGATCCTCATTAATTCCTGGATAGCGCATCGATTTAGTGACTACACTCTCAAGCATCATCCAAAGGTGACGCATGTCCTGACCAAAAAATTCACTCCGCTCAAATTCGAGGCGCATCGCCTTTATGAGGGCAGGATCCAGATCAGGAACATGGTCATGCCCGGCAAAGTGAGCCAAAAGAGCATCAAACATCACCAATCCAAGACCAGAATCCGAGGATTCAGTAAGTTCTGGCGATTTATCTCCTTTTTTCATCTCATTAACTCTTGTCACAAGAGCTTGCCTCGCTCAAGCCCTAGAGCTAAAATGCAACAAATGAAAATTCTCACATTTATCTCAATATTAAGCATCTCAATATTCAGTGCACATGCAGACAATCATGGAAGTGACGCTGATGGATTCGCTCCAATATTTGACGGCAAGTCATTAAATAATTGGAACGGCGACCCTAAGTTCTGGAGCGTTCAGGACGGAGCCATTACCGGTCAAACCACTGCCCAGAACCCGACCAGAGGAAATACATTCATCATTTGGGAAGCGGGTGAACTTGATGACTTTGAACTGAAACTGAAATTTAAAATCGAAGGAGGTAATTCAGGCATTCAAATTCGGAGTTTCAAATTAAATGGGAAAGCTGACGAATGGAGAATCGGGGGATATCAGTCAGACTTCGAGGCCGGAGACACTTGGTCTGGAACGATTTATGGCGAACAGTTCGGGGGTGTTTTCGCAAAAAGAGGGCAAAGAGTAACTGTGAATGAAAAAAACAAGAAAATCCAAGGAGATCCGGTAGGAGATCCCAAAGAATTAAATAAAGCAATTAAGAAAGGTGAGTGGAATGAATTTCACATCATTGCAAAAGGGTACAACATCAAGCAGTCAATCAATGGCACATTGATGGCAGAAGTCACAGATAATGGTCCGAACAAGAGAAGGCAGGGCCTACTGGCACTACAGCTCCATGCTGGTCCTCCGATGAAAGTACAGTTCAAGGACATAATGCTTAAGAGACTGAAGCTCGAGGATGCAAAAAAAATATGTTTCTATGCAGGCACACGTTCCCACGGCTGGGGAAGTCATGAGCATAACGCAGGTAATATTCTGCTCGCGAAACGTCTCCGGGCTCATTATGGGGATAAAGTAGTCACCTCATTATATAAGAACGGATGGCCTAAGGATCCTACAGCTATGCAGAACGCTGATGCGTTGGTCATGTTCTGCACCGGCGGCGGGGGCCATATGGCAAAATTTCACCTCAGACAAATCGATCATTTTCAGAAAAAAGGAATGGGAGTCGGTTGCATTCATTACGCAGTTGAAATTCCTAAAGGCAAGCAGGGAGGAGATAAATTTCTGGAATGGATGGGCGGATTCTTCGAAGCGCACTGGTCCGTTAATCCTCACTGGATCCCAGAATTCAAATCGTTACCCGATCATCCGGTAGCAAATGGAGTTCAGCCATTTAAAATTAATGATGAATGGTACTATCACATGAGGTTCCGACCTGACATGAAAGGAATCACTCCAATACTGAGTGCTCTTCCAGGGCCCGAAACACTGAAACGGAGAGACGGGGCTCACAGCGGCAACCCGCATGTCCGAGCATCAGTCCTCGAAAGGAAAGAAAAACAACACGTTGTTTGGGCAACCGAAAACGAGAACGGAGCAGGAAGAGGATTCGGATTCACCGGAGCACATGTTCACAATAATTGGGGAGATGATAATTTCAGAAAAGTCGGACTCAATGCAGTGGCTTGGATTGCAGGACTGGAAATTCCAAAGGATGGAA
>TARA_B100000686_G_scaffold174561_1_pt1 | contig 12499 bp, 13 predicted proteins | sample TARA_B100000686 | Tara Oceans TARA_B100000686 (sample SAMEA2622733) | marine metagenome | biome: marine biome (ENVO:00000447); feature: marine epipelagic mixed layer (ENVO:xxxxxxxxx); material: "saline water (ENVO:00002010), including plankton (ENVO:xxxxxxxx)" | depth 150 m
AGCAAATCTTGTTGCTACTTTTGACATCTAAAATATTTAGTCTATTTTAATGAAAGTTTCTATATAAAGATACTAGTATACCTTGAATTTTTATTCTATCAGAGCCAAATATTTTAGTTTCATAATTTCTATTAGCGCTTTCCAAAGCTACTGTCTTACCTTTTCTTCTAATTCTTTTTAACATTGCTTCATTATCATCAATTAGAGCTACAACTATTTTTCCATTATCTGCTGAGTCAGTTTTTTTAACAATCACTGTATCTCCATCATTGATTCCGGCTTCAATCATAGAATCTCCTTGAACTTTTAAACCAAAATATTCCCCATTTTTTTCTATATTGTTTGGCAATGGAATTCTTGTCACTTCATTTTGAATAGCTTCTATAGGAGTTCCTGCAGCAATATTGCCTAAAACAGGAATTTCAGAACTATTATTATTTTTAGAAAAAGTATCATCTAGACCACCTTTTATTACACTAGGAGAAAAACTATTGTATATATCATTAGCTGAAGCAGTTTCAGGTAACTTTATGACCTCCAAGGCTCTTGCTTTGTGAGCTAGTCTTTTAATAAAACCTCTTTCTTCTAGAGCGCTTATTAATCTATGAATGCCTGACTTAGATTTTAAATTTAAAGAATTTTTCATTTCTTCATACGACGGAGATACACCAGAAGACCTCAACTTCTTGTTGATAAATAAAAGTAGGTTTTTTTGTTTTTTAGTTAACATAGAACAAATTAAGTACATGTTTGTTCTACAAAAGTTCTTTGATATAAACAACAGTAAAAAAAACAAGTAAAATCAATACTAAATTAACTACAAAACTGAAAAAATATTATTTTTTTTCAAATCTTTAAGAATTGATTCACCAATAAGAAAAGTTTTTATTTTTGTTTTACGACTGATATAGAGTAATTCATCTTTGTTTTTAATACCACTTTCAGAAATGAGAGGCCATTTATGATTTTGAAGCTCGTTGTAGATATCATAAGTTGTATTTAAGTCAGTTTTTAAAGTTTTTAAATTTCTATTGTTAATACCTATTAATGCTTCGGTATATTTTAATGATTTTTTTGCTTCTTCAATTGTATGAACCTCAACAATTATAGCCATGTTTAATTTAATTGCTTCCTCATAAATTTGATCAGCAATTTCTTCAGGAATACCTGCTAAGATAATTAAAATTGCATCTGCACCATAACTTTTAGCAAGATGAACTTGAAACCTATCAACAAAAAAATCTTTACACAAGATTGGTAGGTCAATTTTTTTTTTAATATTACTAATATGAATAAGCTTACCTAAAAAATAGTCTTCTTCAGTTAATACGGATAAACAAGTTGCATTATTTGATTTGTATATTTCAGCTATATTAACAGGATTATAATCTTGAATGATTATGCCTGCTGATGGACTTGCTTTTTTAATTTCTGCAATAATTGAAATTTTACTTTGATTGTAATTATCTAATATTTTTTTTTTAAAATCCTTAAATGTATTATTTTCATTAATTTTTTGCTTTAATATATCAATATTAATATTTTTTTTTATATTATTAATCCTTAAAATTTTATTTTCTATAATTTTTTTTAATACATTTTCAGACATCTTGTAAAAATCTTAAATGTTCATGAGCTTTTCCACTTAATATAAATTCTCTTGTCTTATTATAAGAATCTTTAAATTTTGTGTTTCTTTCTGTTATAATTAATCCAGCTGCAGCATTTAAACAAACTGCTTTTGAGAAGTCATTATCTTCACCTTTAAATATATTGATGATTTTACTTGCATTAAATTTAGCATCATCGCCTAATAAATTTTCAAATTTATCAGCGTTAATATTTAACTCATTTGGATCAATTAAGAATTCAGATAATTGACCATTTTTAAGTTGTACAACATTTGTTTTATTGAAAGGAGAAATTTCGTCTAATCCATCTTCGCTATTTACAATCCAAGCAAATTTAATATTTAAATTTTTAAGAGCGTTTGCAAAAGTCATAAGCAATTTTTTATCAAAAACACCAACCAATTGTCTTTCAACTAATGCCGGGCTACTTAAAGGCCCTATCATATTAAATATAGTTCTTTTTCCAATTTTTTTTCTTGTAGGACCAACATGTTTCATTGCGCTATGATAATTAGGAGCAAACATAAAACCAAAGTTGTTTTTATTTATCTGTTTCTCTATTTCATTTGGCTCTAAGTTAATGTTAATATTTAGAGCTTCCAAAACATCACCCGATCCACATTTTGAAGAAACTGCCTTATTTCCATGTTTGGCAATTTTTACACCCATGCTTGCTAATAATAAAGCTGAAGCAGTAGATATATTTAATGTATTTTTGCCATCACCGCCAGTTCCACATGTATCTAAGCAATTTTGAATATTTACTCTTTTAGATTTATTTCTTAGCACATAAACACCACCTGCTATCTCGTCTGAAACTTCTCCTTTAGATGATAATAATGTTAAGAAATTAAAAATTTCCTGATCGGAAGCTTTTCCATTCATTAAAATTTCAAAAGCATCTTTGCTTTCTTCAAAACTTAAATCTTCTTGATTTGACAATTTATCTATAAACTTTTTCATTTTTCCATTACAAAATTTTTTAAAATTTTTAAACCATATTTAGTTTTAATACTTTCAGGATGAAATTGAACCCCATGGATATTGTAATTTTTATGTTGAATACCCATTATTATGCCATTTTTAGTTTTGGCCGTAATTTCAATTTCTTTTGATAAAGTTTTTTTTTCAATAATAAGACTATGATATCTTGTTGCTTCAAATCTGTTAGGTAAATTTTTTAATATTCCTTTTTTACTAGAAATGATTGTGCTTATTTTACCATGAACTAACTTTTTAGCTTGAATTATTTTAGATCCAAAAACTTGTCCAATTATTTGATGTCCTAAACAAACTCCAAGAATAGGAATTTTTTTATATAGCGATTTAACAATATTTAAACAATTACCAGCTTGATTTGGATTGCCTGGACCTGGAGAAATAACAATCTTATTATATTTTTTTTTAATTATTTCTAATGAATTAATTTTATCATTACGAACAACATCAACTTTTGAATATGTTGACAAATAATGATAAAGATTAAATGTAAAACTATCATAATTGTCTATTAATATTATTTTCATAATTCTATTCTAAAGCCTTTAACAAAGCTTTGGCCTTGTTAACAGTTTCATTGTATTCATTAATAGGCTTGCTATCTGCTACTATCCCAGCACCAGATTGAACGTAGAATTTTTTATTTTTTGATATTGCGGTACGTAAAGCAATACATGTGTCAAAATCACCATTAGCAGAAAAATATCCAATACCTCCCGCATATACTTTTCTTCGTGTAGTTTCTAATTCATCAATTATTTCCATGGCCCTAATTTTTGGTGCGCCAGACACTGTCCCTGCAGGAAATCCTGATAATAATGTATCAAATTTTGTGAATTTTTTGTTAAATATTCCTTCAACATTAGAAACAATGTGCATAACATGAGAATACTTTTCAATTTTAAAATTTTCAGTAACTTTAACAGTATTAATTTTGGATACTTTTCCAGTATCATTTCTTCCAAGGTCTAAAAGCATTAAATGTTCAGATAATTCCTTTTTATCCTTTAATAAATCCTTTTCAAAAAATGAATCTTCCTTTTTATTCTTTCCTCTAGGCCTTGTTCCCGCGATAGGTCTTATTGTAATTTTGTTATTTCTTAGCCTTACTAATATTTCTGGACTAGCCCCAATTATTTGAAAATCATTAAAATTAAAAAAATACATAAAAGGTGAAGGATTAGTTTTTCTAAGTTTTTTATAAATTTCTATTGGTTTTTTTGTTAATTTTGTCTCAAATCTCTGGCTTAATACGACTTGAAAAATATCACCGATTTTTATGAATTTTTTAGCTTTATTTATATTATAGATAAATCTTTTTTTAGAAATATTAGATTTAATTTTTGATATTTTATTAATTTTTAAATCCTGGTAATTGCTCATATTATAATTAGCTAAGAAAACCATTTCCTCAATTTGTTTTTTTATTTCAGTAAATTTTTTTCTAAAATTCTTTATTTTTTGATCTTCAAAACAATTAACTATAAAATATATTTTTTTTTTAAAGTTATCGTGAACAATTAAGTTTTGTGGCCGTAATATTCTTGTGTCAGGAATTTTTAAATCATTTATCGTTCTGTTTGGTATTTTTTCAATATATCTTATAATATCATAGGAAAAATATCCTGATATAATTGAACTAATTGGAGGTAATTGTTTTGGAATTTTAAAATTAAAATTTTCAATAATTTTTTCAATAATATCTTTTGGTTTTCCTTTCAGAAATTTAATTTGCTTATTTATGAATAACTTACATTTATTGTTATTAAATTCCCAAACTTTATCGGGTTTTCTTCCAAAAATTGTATATCTTCCCTTTATAAAGCCTTTTTCAACTGACTCAAAAACAAAACTATCTTTTTCAATTAAAAAGTTGTTAATTAAATTTTTTATTTCACTTTCGCCGTCAGTTTTAATGGAATAATAAATTACTTGATTATTTTTTCTAAGATGCTGAGATTTAAATTGACCTAAGCTTTTATTAAGCATTATCTAAAATAGTTTTTAACTCTATCCAATGTTGATTGAAAAATTTTTACTTTATATTTTGTATTTAATGACAAGTCATATGAACTGTAAATATCGTTTATTATTATGCTATTTGATTTAAAATAATAATCTTTTATTTTCTGATCGTCTTTACTTAATTTATATGTATAAATATTCTTTATTTTAGCTAAATAGATTTTGTTATCTTTATCAGAAATTAAAACAAAGCTTTTTTTTGGTAGAGCATAAATTAGATTAATTGAATCTGAAGCAAATTTAAAATTATCTTTAATTCCATTAATTGTTATATTTTTAATATTTTCTTTATCTTGGGCAATTTTTATAAATTCATTGTTATTAAATTTTTTATCCTGTATTTTTTTAAATAATTCTTGATGTAAATTATTTTTTCTCATTGAAATTAAACTTTTTTTTATATTATTTATAAATTTTAGATCGGTTTTGTTTGGTAGAATTTTATCAATTTTTTTTATTTCAAATAATAAAAAAAAATCATTTTTATCTATAATTTGAGTTTTATCATTATTTCTTTCTGCATATATATCTTTTAAAATTTCTTCAGATTTTTCATTAATTTTATAATTATTTAGAGATATAAGATTTAGATTATAATTTTTTGCAATTTCATCAATTTTGTTTCCATTTAAAATACTGTTTTCTATTTCATCTATTTTTTTAAAAAAAACATTATTAAATTCATCAATCTCAACTAAATCCTTCGGAGTTATTTTTGTATATGAAAAATCTATATGATCCACTTTTAATTTTTCTAAGTTATCATTGATAAAATCATCAATTTGTAGAGTTGAAATTTCGTTATTATAAATTTGATTTAAATCTATATAATCAATTTCAACTTGTTTTGTTTCATTGATATAAATTTTATTTTTTAAAAAATAAGGCGATTTTATTCCACCACTAATATAATCAAATAAATTTATTTTTAATTCTTGATTTTTTAATCTACTTTCAAAACCTGGTGCTGTTAGATTATTTTCTAAAAGAAACTTTTCATATTTTAATCTTGAAAATTTTTTTTTATCATCCAAGAAACTTTCATTATTTTTTATTTTTTTTACTAATGCTTTCTCAGACAATTTTATTTCATGATAATCTATTTCCATATTCAGTAAATTATTAGAAATTAATTCTGATAATATTTCTTCAATTATATTTTTATCAATATTTTTTTTAATTATATCGGTATTTATTCTAGATTGATTAATATGATTTACAAAATCCTCTGTTGATATAGTTTGATTATTTATCTTAGCAACATTATTTAAATTTCCACCACTGAATACACTGCCCATTCCCCAAAAAACGAAAGGAACTATAATAATGGCAATTAATACACCAGCTAATTTTGTATTAGAAAAACCTCTTAATTTATTTAACATATCGCAAAATTCTTTATTTATTGATCTATAAAAAACAAACCTATAAATTATATTATTCTGTATGACAAATAATAATATGTATTTTATAGCAAATTGGAAAATGTATGGAAATAACCGTGATATTGAAAGATCTAAATCCTTAATAAAGTTAATAAATCAGAAAAAATATAAAAAGATCAAAGTTATTTATTGCCCCCCTTATACTTTGCTTAAGAGTTTTTATGATAAAGTAAAAAAATCTAAAATTTTTATAGGTGCACAAAATTGTAATTCAAGTGAAGATTTTGGTCCAGTAACAGGTTCCATAAATCCTAAGTTAATTAAATTAACAGGTGCCAAATATATAATTATTGGACATTCGGAAAATAGAAATCAAGGGGAAACCGATAGTCAAATAAATAAAAAAATTAAAAAATCGATTAAAGAAAATTTAAAAGTAATTTTTTGTATTGGAGAAAAACTTAATGAAAAAAATAATAATCTTACCTATTCGGTGCTAAAAAAACAGATTAAAAAAGGTTTAAATAAAATTAAAAATTTTAAAAACATAATTATTGCTTATGAGCCTGTATGGTCAATTGGAACTGGTTTGATACCCAAAAGTTCTGAGCTTAAAAAAAATATTAGAAATATTAGAAATATTTTAATATCAAATAGAAATTCAAAAAAATTGAAAATTGTATATGGTGGTTCAGTAAATCCTAACAATGCAAAAGAATTATCACAAATTAAAGATATTAATGGCTTTCTTATAGGAGGAGCTTCTCTCAATTCAAAAAAATTTATTGATATAATAAAAAAATCAATTAATTAGACCTCGTGGAAAATATACTTTTAATTATAAATATAATATTAGCTGCTATTTTAGTTATATTAGTTTTGTTACAAAAGTCTGAGGGTGGAGCTCTTGGTATAGGAGTTTCTCAAGATAGCTTTATGTTTTCAAGATCGGCTGGAAATTTTCTAACAAAAGCAACTGCCTTTATAGCCACTTTATTTATAATATGTAGTTTAGGATTGACCATATTATCTAGGGGAGAATTATCGCCAACAACTTCTGTAATTGATAAAATCGAAGAAAATGCAGATGATACTCCAAAAGTTCCAGAAAATAATAATTAATACTTTTAATTTTTAAATTATGCGACTATAAGATAATTCCATGGCGCGATATATATTTGTCACTGGCGGCGTGGTTTCATCACTTGGTAAGGGATTGTCTTCAGCTTCTTTAGGCTATTTATTAAGATCTCAAGGTTACAGAGTAAGAATTAGAAAAATGGACCCATATTTAAATGTTGATCCTGGAACAATGAGTCCATTTCAACATGGAGAAGTTTTTGTTACTGATGATGGCGCAGAGACTGATCTGGATCTAGGACATTACGAAAGATTTATAAATATATCATCAAAACAATCTGACAATATAACAACAGGTCGCGTGTATAGTGATATAATCAAAAAAGAAAGAAAAGGTGGTTATCTAGGAAAAACCGTCCAGGTAATTCCTCATGTTACAGATAGAATTAAAGAGTTTATAAAAAAAGATATTAGTAACGAAGACTTTGTTATTTGTGAAATAGGAGGAACGGTTGGTGATATTGAAAGTTTACCATTTCTTGAAGCGATAAGACAATTTTCAAATGATCATGGAAAGTCGAAAACTTTATTTATTCATTTAACTTTAGTACCATTTATGAAATCGTCAGATGAAATTAAGACAAAGCCAACACAACATTCAGTTAAAGAATTAAGAAGTATAGGTATTCAGCCAGATATAGTTATATGTAGATCTCAACAAACAATACCTTTAGATCAAAGAAAAAAAATATCTTTATTTTGCAATGTTCCAATTGAGAATGTAATAGAAACAGTTGATGTAAGAACAATTTATGAAGCGCCAATAAGTTTTTTTAACCAAAAACTTGATAAACAGGTATTAAAATATTTTAAAATAAAATCTAAAAGAAAACCAAACCTATTACCGTGGAAAAAAATAACCAAAATTACTTTAAGTACAAAAAAATTAGTAAATATTGCAATAATTGGAAAATATGTGAACTTAAAAGATGCTTACAAATCTTTAGATGAAGCACTTGCACATGGAGGCATTTCAAACAAAGTAAAAGTTAATTTAATACGTATTGAATCTGATAATTTAAAACCAAATCAAATAACTCAAAAACTTAAGAATGTATCTGGAATATTAATACCAGGAGGATTTGGAAAAAGAGGAACCGAAGGTAAAATATCAGCTATAAAATATGCCAGAGAAAAAAAAATACCTTTTCTTGGAATTTGTTTTGGGATGCAAATGGCAATAATTGAATTTGCACGTAATAAATTGAAAATTAAAAGGGCCGGATCAAGTGAATTAGATAAAAAATGTTTCCCAGTTATTGGTTTAATACACGAATGGAATAAAAATGGTAAATTAATTAAAGGAACTGACATAGATCTTGGTGGTACTATGCGATTAGGTTTATATGAAGCTAAATTAAGAAATAATTCTGCCATAAAGAGAATTTATAAATCTAACTCTATTAAAGAAAGACATAGACATAGGTATGAAGTTAATAATAATCTTAAAAATCAATTTGAGAAAAAAGGATTAATTTTTTCAGGAATGTCACCAGACAATAAATTACCCGAGATAATAGAATTAAAAAATCATCCATGGTTTATTGGAGTTCAATTTCATCCTGAATTTAGATCTAGACCTTTGTCTCCTCATCCTTTATTCTCGTCGTTTATCAAAGCTGCCAAATTTTTTAATGGAAAATAAAATAGTAAATTGTAACGGCATTGAAATATCAAACAAAAATAAGATTTGTTTAATAGCAGGTCCTTGTCAACTTGAAACAGAGCAACATGCTATGGATATGGCGGGTAAAATTAAAGAAATAACAGTAAAGTACGATATAGGATTTATTTACAAAACATCATTTGATAAAGCTAATAGAACTAGTCTTTCAGGAAAAAGAGGTGCTGGTTTAGAAAATTCTTTACCAGTATTTGACAAAATAAAAAAAGATTTACAAGTTTCAGTTCTTACAGATATACATAATTCAGATCAGTGTTCAATAGTAGCTTCCCACGTCGATGTTTTACAAATTCCTGCTTTTTTATGTAGACAAACTGATTTGTTAATTGCTGCAGCAAAAACTAATAAAATTTTAAATGTTAAAAAGGGACAATTTTTAGCACCATGGGATATGGCCAATGTTACAAAAAAAATATCAGATTCAGGAAATGAAAATATTTTAGTTACAGAGCGTGGAGCAAGCTTTGGTTACAATACACTAGTTTCTGATATGAGATCAATTCCAATCATGGCAAAGAATGGTTACCCAGTTGTATTTGATGCAACTCACTCTGTACAACAACCAGGTGGATTAGGAGATAAAAGTGGTGGCCAAAGAGAATTTATAGAGTACTTATCAAGAGCAGCAGTAGCAGTTGGAGTCGCAGCAATATTTTTAGAAACACACCAAGATCCTGATAACGCTCCTTCTGACGGCCCAAACATGATTCCTCTAAATCAATTAGATAAACTAATAAATCAAATCGTAGAAATAGATAATTTGGTTAAAAAAAATGAATGAGTAAAATTACCAAGGTAATTGCAAGACAAGTATTTGATAGCAGAGGAAATCCCACAATTGAAGCTGAGGTTTTCTCTAAAAATTTAAGTGCATCATCTATTTGTCCATCTGGGGCATCTACAGGAACTTACGAAGCATTTGAAAAAAGAGACAAGTCTAATAAAAAATATTTAGGAAAAGGAGTTTTAGGTCCAATAAAAAAAATAAATAAAATAATAAATAAAAAATTAAAATATAAAAATGTTCACGATCAAGAAAGAATTGATCATATTTTAATTCAATTAGATGGCACTAGGCAAAAAAAAAACATAGGCGCTAATGCAATATTAGCAGTTTCAATGTCTGTTAAAAAATTATCTTCAAAAATTAAAAAGATACCTTTATATAAAAATTTTTTAGTTAAGAAAGACTTTAAACTTCCATATCCTATGATGAATATTGTTAATGGAGGAGCACATGCTAACAATGGACTTAGAATTCAAGAATTTATGATAAGACCTGATAAAGCAAAGTCTTTTACTGATGCATTAAGAATGTGTTTTCTAGTTATTCATAATTTAAAATTATTAATAAAAAAAATGGGACACTCAACATCAGTAGGTGATGAAGGAGGATTTGCGCCAATGATTAATGATAATGAAAATGCATTAAAATTAATAGTAAGAGCTATCAAAAAATCAGGGTTTACTAATGGAAAAGATATTTCTATTTGTCTTGATGTTGCCGCCAATGAATTAAAAAAAAAAACAAATTATTCAATACACTCAAAAAAATATATAAACGTAAATCAATCTATTAAAAAATACCTATATTTAATTAAAAAATATAAAATTAAATCTATAGAAGATCCATTTAGCGAAAATGACTGGAAAGCATGGACTAAATTTTTGAATATATTAAATAATAAGATTCAGATTGTAGGAGATGATCTTTTTGCAACTAATTTAAATAGATTAAAAGTTGGATTTTTAAATGTTTCGGCAAATTCTATTTTGATTAAATTAAATCAAATTGGAACAGTGACTGAGACTTTAGAAGTAATCAAATTTGCTAAATTGATAGGATTTAAAACAATTATATCTCATAGATCGGGTGATAGTGAAGACACATTTATAGCCGACTTAGCTGTCGGTACTGACTCTAATCAAATTAAGACTGGATCTTTAGCGAGATCTGAAAGAGTATCAAAATATAATCAACTTATTCGTATAGAAGAGAGCCTTGGAAAATTTTCAAAAATGAATAAAGTTAATTAATGCTTGCTAAAATTAAAAAAAATTATTTCTTAATTGTTATAACTTTTTTAATTATTTATTTTTTTTTCAATTTGCTAGATGGCGATAGAGGACTAGTATCCTATTTAGAGAAACAAGATCATTATGAACGACTAAAAAGTAATCAATCTGAACTTTTAAATAAAATAGTTGATTTAGAACAAAAAAACTCTCTTTTAACAGAAAATATTAATTTAGACTATATTGAAATACTTATACGTAAAAAATTTTTATTTGGAAAAAAAGGAGAGACTACATATATATTAAAAGAAAATGGAAATTAAAAATAAATTACGTCATCCTGAAAAAATAAATAATCCTATTAATATAATTAAAAAAAAACCTTATTGGATTAGATCAAAACTTACAAACAGCCAAGAATTCTTTTTAACAAAAAGTATAGTAAATCAATATCAATTAAAGACTGTATGCCAAGAAGCCAATTGTCCAAATATTACCGAATGTTGGAGCAAAAGACATGCAACATTTTTAATAATGGGAGATACATGTACAAGAGCATGCGCTTTCTGCGATGTTATAACTGGCAAACCTAAACCACTTGATCCTTTAGAGCCATTAAAAATTGCTAATGCAATTAATAAACTAAATTTAAAACATGCGGTAATCACTTCAGTTGATAGAGATGATCTTGATGATGGAGGATCTCATCATTTTTATCAAGTTATTAAAGAAACAAAAAAAATAAATCCAAACACAAGTGTAGAGGTTTTAACCCCAGATTTTTTAAGAAAAGGAAACTCTTATAAAAAAGTTATTGAAGCTTATCCTGACGTTTTTAATCATAATATTGAAACTGTACCTGGACTTTATAGGCTGATTAGACCTGGATCTAGGTACTTCGCTTCTATTGAACTTTTAAAAAATGTAAAAAAAATTAATCAAAACATATTCACCAAATCAGGATTGATGGTTGGTTTAGGAGAAAATATGGATGAAATTATACAAGTTATGGATGATTTGAGATATGCAGATGTAGATTTTCTTACGATTGGTCAATATTTACAACCTTCAATAAAACATCACCCTTTGAAAAAATATTATCACCCAGATGAATTTAAAGAATTAAAAACTATTGCAGAATCAAAAGGTTTTTTATTAGTTTCATCAAACCCGCTCACCAGATCATCTTACCATGCCGATGAAGATTTTGCGATACTTCAAAAAAATAGAATAAATCAAACTAATGCCCAAAGCATCAGTTAAAAGATCAATTGAATGTAAAAAAGAACAATTAATTGATTTAGTTCTCGATATAGAAAAATATCCAACGTTTGTCCCATTTTGTATAGATGCAAAAGTTTATAAAAAAATAAAACATGGAGATTTAATATTAATAATTGCAGATTTGACTATTGGAAAAAATCCTTTCAAGGATACTTACAAAAGTGACGTTAAATATAACAAAAACAATGATTCTATTTATGTAACCAATATAAATGGACCTTTAAAACATTTGGAAAATAAATGGAATTTTAAAGAAGAAAATAACATTACGGTTGTATCTTTTGAAGTTGATTTTGAATTAAAAAATGATTTTTTAAATATTATTATGACAAAAT
>TARA_B100000686_G_scaffold82308_1_pt1 | contig 12497 bp, 7 predicted proteins | sample TARA_B100000686 | Tara Oceans TARA_B100000686 (sample SAMEA2622733) | marine metagenome | biome: marine biome (ENVO:00000447); feature: marine epipelagic mixed layer (ENVO:xxxxxxxxx); material: "saline water (ENVO:00002010), including plankton (ENVO:xxxxxxxx)" | depth 150 m
CGGACGAAACGTCAGCGCAAAAAGCGATCAGTATCATTGAAGAATTGACAGCAAGTCCTGAAGTAGACAAAACATATCTCGGAAAAGTCCAACGCATTACCGATTTTGGTGCATTTGTAGAAATTCTCCCTGGTATAGATGGGTTGCTCCACGTCTCTGAAATCGCCCATTACAGAGTCAATGACGTCCGCAAGGAACTTAACGAAGGTGATCAAGTAATGGTCAAAGTCATAAACGTTGATCCTTCCGGAAAAGTTCGACTCAGTCGTAAAGCTCTTCTTCCTGGGGGCGAAGATGCTGGCAATGAAAATAAAGGGGACGACGGAGACGACTCAAAATCTAGCGATAGACCCTCCGGAAGAAGTGGTCCTGGGAATCGGTCACGATCGTCACGAAGTCGAAAAGCACCGCGCTAATCGTTCGGAGTGCCACTGCTGTAATTCGTCACGAAACAGTCGACGAATCCGCCTAGTGCTAGTGCATGTCAACCGAGATCAACTTAGAAACACCGGGTTCCTCCATCGTAACCCCATACAGCCGATCTGCGATTTCCATTGTCTTTCGATTGTGAGTTACTAAAACAAACTGAGTGCGTTCTTGAAGGCCTCTCAGCATATCGACGAAACGTGCAATATTGGCATCATCAAGTGGTGCATCGATCTCATCAAGCAAGCAAAACGGACTCGGTTTGTATTTAAAAATTGCAAACATTAGAGCCATAGCAGTAAGAGCCTTCTCCCCACCAGACAACAGTTGAATATTTTGGAGCCGCTTACCTGGTGGTTGGGCAATAATATCGATACCGCTCTCCAACACATCTGTATCGTCTAACAAAACAAGCCCAGCGCGCCCCCCACCAAATAATGTCTCAAAAGTAAATTGGAAATGTTCATTAACCGCAGTAAAGGCTTCCTGGAAACGCTCCCTCGTTGTCTTATCGATCCTCTTAATTGCTTCATCAGTAGCCGCGATCGAATCGATTAGGTCCTGACGCTGAACTGTCAAGAACTCATGTCTTTCCTCAAGTTCGTCAAACTGATCGATGGCCATCATATTTACTGGCCCAACACGATCAATCTTCGACCGTAATTGATTTACAAGTCCGTCAGTATCTGTAACTACTTGATTACTGCCAGATTCAGCCTCGTCATCCTGGTGGACTTCAGTCTCATTCTCAAAATTTTGATTGTCAGATTCTTCGCTAGATTCGGCCGCCGGCACCACAGTATTGCGAAGTAGTGATTGGTCCGGAACCAAAGCTCCCTGCGCTTCCAACCGTGCGACTTCTCTAATGGCTGACTCCAATGTCATCTGAATAGTCTCAGAGCATGACTCACCAAGGTGGGACAAATCCGCCATTGCTCTCGCCCGTTCGATCTCACATTGGCTAACATCTGACTTCGCCTGATCGAGCTGACTCCGCGCAGCAAGTACGTTCTCACCTTGCAAAGAGATGTTCGCTTGAAGTTGTCCCGCTTTCTTGTCAAGTAAGACTATCTTCTGCCGAAACCCCTCAAACGATTCGGCGTCACTCTTGCATTGCACCTCAGAAAGCTTAACCTCTTCTAACAAGCGTTCACGCTCACTCGTTACGCGCTCATTCTCTTTCTCACGAGTCCTGATGCGCAGACGAAAATCATCCTGCTGTTCTTCAAGTCGCCTAACGTCTGCCGTCAATGCAGCGGCGCGCTCTAAAAGCGCTGCGTGCGTCGCTTTCGCATCGGCAACATTCTTTCGGAGTGTATTTACGGACTCTCGCGCTTCTAACAAATGACCTTGTGCATCCATGAATTTTTGGTCTGCTGACTGCTTTTCGATCTTAAGATTGTCAATGGACTCGCGCGCCTCTTTTTCTTTTCTCTCAAGACTGTCTCGTTCTTCGGAAGCTTGCCTGCTCTCAGTCTGAACCAACTCAAGCTTTTCGTTTAATCGAACATGCTCCTCTTCAGATTGCTGCGCCTGCATACGACTGCTAACAAGCTCTTTCTCTGCCTCGTGTTGCTCGCTTTTTAGTTTTCCAACTTCATTAAGTTCCCGTGCTACATGTTCTTTCTTCGTTACAAGTTCGCGAGACAACTCGTCTATCGTTTCAACATCATTCGCAATGCGAACTCGTGACTCCCGAATTTCTCGCTTCGCTGCGAGCAAACCACGTGCATCCTGCTTTAATCCACCATGGAGCAGCTCAGAACCTCGCACAACCACACCATCTGAGGTAACAATAGGGTCATTTGTAAGTAATGCCGCTTCGGTTGCGACTTCCATTGAAGGCGCTAACCAACGGCGTTTAAGAAGCCGGCCAACTACCGACTCTCCACTTCCAGAAACCCGGATAACACTAAACAATGACCGTAGCGCCGGATGCGGAGAAGTCTCAAAAGTGCTGCTGTCATCAGCATCCCCATTAATCAGGAAACCACATCGACCTGCACCACTTTTTGAGGCGAGTTCAATTCCAGCAAGAGCATCATGCCGCGAACCGACTACGACATACTGCAATAATTCGCCCAGAGATGCCTCAACTGCAACTTCGAATTCCTGTTCGACGTTCAAGTGGTCAACAACAGATCCACTGTGCGTGATGGCACCGACAGAGCCCAGGACAACGCGCGCTGCTTCCTCGTAATCGGCTCGACCTGCCTCAAGTTCTTCAAGAGATTGAACTCGGGCCCGTCTTGATGCTAACTCGTGCTCTCTCTTCTGAAGATCCTCAATCCGATGCTCAATATCAATCTTAGAATGTCCTAACTCAGACTCTCTTTTTAGACAGATTGATTTTACTGATTCAATACGTTCCCGTAATCGCATTACTTCTTTATCCGCTCGCACACGATTTTCCATGTTCCGTTGGACGTCTGTCTGAATTTCCGCAGCCTCGGCCTCCAGCTTTAATAGGGATTCCGAGATCCGCGAAGACGCTAGAGACGAATTTTCAACTACATTCTGAAGTGCAGAAACGGCGTTGGCTGCCGCATATATTTCACTTCTTGCCGCCTCAACGGCACTCTCATGACTTTCAATAGACAGCTGAACATCCTCAAAATCTTGTTCGACCTGCGCTAACATCTCGGCAGAAAAGTCTCGTTCTTGCACGCAACTATCCCGAGCATCAACCTGCAAACGAAGCTCGTTACTAATTGGCCCACTTTTAGCCGTTAAGGAACGCAACTCCTCTGAGCCACCACTCTGCGCAACCTCTAACTCGACAACCTGTTGACGATCAAAATCGAGTTTCTGTTGTCGGCGCTCAAGTTCAAGTTCGCTCTGGTGTGCCTGGTCTCTAATCGCTGTCACTGCTTGATCGGACTCAACAAGTTCCAATCGAAGACGCGCCTGGTCCGTTTCAAAGCCAGATAAAGATGCTGCTGTCGATTGCTCCTGAACAACCGCTTTACTCAAGAGAGACTCTGTCATCTTGACATCTGCCGCCAGTGCTTCACTTCGACGAACGAAGGACACCATTTCCCAGCGGCGCAATTCCTCCCTCAGGCGTCTATACCGCCGAGCCTTTGCGGCTTGTCGTTTCAATGCGATACGCTGCTTTTCGACTTCAAACACAATGTCATCGACACGGGTTAGATTCTGTTGAGCAGCTTCTAATTTAAGCTCTGCAGAGCGGCGGCGTGATTTGTATTTTGTAATACCAGCCGCTTCTTCCAAAAGCTGCCTACGCTCTGCCGGTCTAGCACCGAGAATTTGACCGATCCGCCCCTGCTCAATAACGGCATAAGCTTTTACACCAACACCGGAATCCATCAGTAGATCTTGAATATCTCGCAAACGACAGACCTGACCGTCAATTAGATATTCACTCTCCCCGGATCGATACAATCGACGCGCCACTTCGACATCACGCGTAACGACCGGTCGATCGATTTCGTCAAACTCGGACAGAATATCGCTAGCATCTGTCCCTGGAGCACCAGAAATGCCAGGCGCATCCAGCGAGGATTGCCCTGCACCCTCAATCTCATTCGTGCTCTCAGAACCAATTTTATTCCTGTCCCTTAAATTTTCTGTCGGGATGTTTGTCTGGATTTCCAAGCCAGGACCTACGTCATATAAAGCTGCCGTTACTTTTGACAATTGGATGCTGACTTCTGCCGCAGCCGTTGGGCGCCTCGCGTCGCTACCACTGAAAATCACATCTTCCATACGCTCACCCCGCAGGCTCCGCGCACTCTGCTCTCCTAATACCCAAGTAATTGCATCGATAACATTACTTTTACCGCACCCATTAGGCCCGACGATGGCAGTAACTCCGTCATCAAAAGCTAACTCCGCTCGTTCGGGAAAACTTTTAAAACCGGCAATCTTTATATTGTCTAGCCGCATCAGTCAAAACCCACCAAGACAAACAAAAAAGCCGCACGTACAGGAAGATTGAGAGAACCAATTTGCCTGTCGGGCGGCTGAGAACGCTCCAACCCCGCGCTACTATGAACTCGATTAATGTGCAGCTGTCTTTATCAAAAAACAAATAAGTATGAAGTTAAACCATACGTTATGCATGAGACACGCCATACAATCCGCCGCACCAACGGCTAAATTTTAGCAAGGCACCCATTACACCGGCAAGAAATCTATCTAGATGCAGAAACAGAACCAGCCGCTTTCAGTTCCAACAACGCTTCTGCCTCATCAAAAACAGTCAGCGCAAATTGAGCCTGTGGATCTTGAGAAAAAAGATTGCGCCTGGCTTCTGCCTCACCAAAAAGGTCAGTATCAATCTCAAAGTGGATCATCGCACGGATAAAATCGACATCTGATTCAAATGCCTCATCATCGACTGTATAACCATTTTCGGTGACGTGATTCTTGAATTCAGCAAGCAATCGTTGATCGATTTCAAAACCTCGACTAACGACCTCGCGACCATGCCCCTCAAGCATTACTCGGTTATCCCCTGAAGCCATAAACCGCTGCGCAAAGCTAACAAATTCTCCTCGCGCTTGGAGGATACGACCGAATCGAGAAGGGTCAAAACCTTCTATTGGACCCGTCACGAAATGGTCCGGCTCGATGCCACCCCCACTATAGACTGCACGGCCAGAATCCGTGAGTTTACGATCAGATGGTGCATGAACAGGAGCCTCAGGCTCACGTAACGAGTACGTCAAATATTCATCAAAGGTGCCATCCCAGGGACGTTGTAACATGCGCCCACTCGGCGTAAAGTAGCGAGCCGTTGTCAATCCAAGTCCTGCTCCGTGACTAACTCTGTAGATCGATTGAACGAGTGCTTTACCAAAGGTGGTTTCTCCAATAATAAGTCCCCGGTCATGATCTTGAATTGCTCCCGCAACAATTTCGGAAGCACTAGCACTGTTTCGATTTACCAAAACCACGAGTGGCTGATCAATATAGAGACCCTCGTCACGCGCGTGGTAATCCTGGTCTGAGTTAGCAACCCTTCCTCTCGTATAGACGATCATGTCACCGCGAGGCAAAAACTGATTAGATACCTTTATCGCTTGGTCAAGCGGACCACCGGGGTTACCACGTAAATCTAGAACCAGCCGAGAAAAACCTATCTCATCCAAATCAGCTAGTGCGCGACTAAGTTCTTCGTTGCTTGTTTCTGAAAAATCACCGAGACGAACGTAAGCAGTTTCGGCATTAGCCATAAATGCCGCCTCAACGGTCGCTATTGCAATCTCATCTCTCTCAACATCCAACGGAATCAACTCGTCATAACCATCTCTCCGCATCGAGACATTAACTGACGTTCCCTTTGGCCCTCGAAGCAAACCAACTGCCTCATCACTACTCATTCCGATCGCGTTCTTGCCCTCAATTTCAGCAATCACATCGCCTCGTCTGATACCGGAACGATACGCCGGAGAACCCTCAAAAAGGCTCATGACCGTTATCGCGCCATCGAACACGTTGATCTGGATACCAAGACCGTAATATCTTCCCTCCTGCCTCTCACGCAACTGAGCATAGGACCGTGGGTCCATAAAGCTCGAATGCGGATCGAGTGTTTGCAACATGCCAGAAATTGCTCCATAAACAAGCCGGTCGGTCTCAATTTCATCAACGTAATTGGCCTCTACCGCGGCAAGGGCGGTAGCAAAGGTGTCAAACTGTTGACTTACGGAATCTTGGCGCGCAAGAACCTGGCCCCCGAACAAACCACCAACCGTCGCAGAAACTACGACTACGCCAACACCTAAAGCTAAATACGACAGGCCACGCATGAGCCGGATGGTACCAGATAAGATACTGTACAGCAACAACTTCTGGCGATCTCATGGCCTAGCCTACCTTGACCCTTCAGGGGCCTGGTTTCTATAATGAACGGTAGAAACATTCCGCTTCGTTACCGCAATCTGAGGAGTTGCTACACATGGGTCCAGTCGGCGTGCCAGAGATGATCATCATCCTCGTTATTGCGCTGATCGTCTTCGGACCAAGAAAATTACCAGAACTTGGGCGGTCCCTCGGCAAGAGCCTCGGGGAATTCAAGCGAGCATCAAACGACCTCCGCAATACCCTTGACGAAGAAATTCGAATCGAGGAAAAACAAACTGGAAATGAGGCTTCCAGCGACAACTCAGAAACCAAGCAAAAATCAAACAAACCCGCGGTCGCAGCGACTGCCCCCGCCTCCGGCGTCCACCCAACAGAGCCTGACGTAGGCACGTAATCCCGTTTCGAGATGGCACTGGTCCCGTCGCCTGACCAAGACTCAGACGAATCCTCACCTATCAAGAGAACCGAAAACGACGAAGCTCCTAACCAAGGAGACGGCGTAGGGAAAATGTCATTTTTGGATCATCTCGATGAGCTAAGGCATCGTCTAGTCGTTTCCATCTCATCCCTTTTGGTTGGCGTATTACTTTGCTTCGGTTTCATTGATCCTATTTTTGATTTTATTATGGAGCCTCTAACCGATGTGCTCCCCGAGGGCGGCACGCTGGTCTATACCGAACCGGCAGAAGCCTTCTTCCTAAACATAAAAATGGCGGCACTGGCTGGCCTCCTGCTTGCAACGCCTGTACTTATGTCCCAACTCTGGCTCTTTGTTGCTCCTGGCCTCTATGCCCATGAAAAAAAGTTTGCATATCCATTTGTTGGTTTAGCATCAGGATTTTTTGTTGGCGGGGCACTGTTCGCGCATTACATTCTGTTCCCAATCGCCTGGGGATTTTTCGCTGGCTTCAGTAGTGATTACATGGCCTTCATGCCTCGTATCCAACCTGCTTTTACATTGTATGTCCGTCTTGTCCTCGCCTGCGGCGTAGTGTTTCAACTACCGACGATCGTGTTCTTTCTTGCCAGAATGGGAGTAGCAACACCTGGATTCCTAGTCAAGAACTTCAAATACGCGATCTTGATTATCTTCATTTTCGCCGCGATCCTGACGCCGACCGGCGATCCCGTTACGCTAAGCATGATGGCCGCTCCGATGATCGTACTTTATGTCTTGAGTATTGGAATTGCGTGGCTGTTTGGAAAGCGAAAAACTGACTAACCCATGGCAGCGTTGACTTGTTTATCCTTAAAACCGTACTATTTTGATAATACGAGTTCCGAAATCCAACGATTATCGTTGTAGCAGTAAGGATGATCATCTAATGCGGATCCAAAAATGGTTTAGACCCTCAACATTTTCGGCTTTATTACTCGTCGTATTTTCAAGCATAGTCGTCGCGCAAGAAGAAACACGTCCTTCAGGAACTACATTTCTTGGAGATACCGGGCTCTGGTTCGTCCCAACAGCTGAAGTTCTTGATAACGGCTCAATGGCCGCAGCCGGTCACGTCTCTACCTTCAACTACGAACAAGGTTTCAGTGCGGTTCAAAGCGTGGCTGGCAGTTTTGCCGTCGGCGTTGGAGAACGCGCTGAGGTTTTTGGGTCAGTCGGCGTTTTGACACGAATTGACAGAGATCTAAGCCCTCTGTTTCACTCTGGACAAGCTAACGTCGGCGGGGCAATTGTAGATTATCCGCTTGCCAATTCCGCCTTCAGCGGCAACAAATTCGGCGATGTTGTAGTTGGTATTAAAGCAAACGTCTTGAGCCAGCGACAACAAGCACCTCTCGCATTGGCTGTGCGTGGCTGGGTAAAACTCCCCACTGGTGACAAGAAAGCAGGGACAACTACCGGTGAAATCGATAGCGCGGTAGGTCTCGTTATGAGTAAAGCGGTGGGCAATGCTGAGGTTGCCATTCACTCGGACTTCGTCCTTCGAAAAGATACGGCAGGAATAGAGCTTCCTAACAGCATGCAGTGGGGTTTTGGCGTGGGCACGCCTGTGCGTGGTTCCATTCGCGTATTTGGAGAGGTTTTAGGCGATATTCTCACTACTGATACGTTAAAACTTTCGACCCCTTTAACTGGAGCAGATGGCAGTATTTCTGGGTTAAGCCTGTCTCATCGGTCTCCCTTGGATCTTGTTCTTGGTGTGCAATGGCAACATAAAGGGTTTTCGCTTGGCTCCGGGGTGACATGGGCTGCTCGCCACACATCAAGGTCTTTAGTGGGGCAAATACTTCCACAAGCGGACCGTATAGGATTTATTGCTCGACTCAGTTACCACCCTGGCGTTCGAGTCTACGTGCCACCACCACCGCCGCCACCTGACGAACCGAACCAACCACCGACCGTGACGATTTCATGCGAACCATGTGAAGTTGAGTTCGGAGAAGAAGTTCGCCTGCGTGCAGATGCTGCTGACCCAGATGGTGACGCCCTGACCTACCGTTGGAACGCACCGGCTGGTAGCTTCCAAGATGCTGCTGACCGTGCAACGACCCGTTGGAATGCACCCGACCAGACAGGTCCTGTTCCGGTGAACGTAACCGTGACGGATGGACAGGGAGGGTCGGCATCAGATACCGCGAGTATCCAAGTTGTTGCTCCTTCACCGGCCCCCGTCAGAGAGTACGTGTTTGAAGATGTGCACTTTGAATTTGATCGCTACAACCTTCGTCCGTCGGCTGCGCAAGTACTTGACGATGTCGTCGCAGCCATTGAAGAAGACCCAAATCTTCAAATTACGATCGAGGGTCATACCTGTAACATCGGGACGAATGAATACAACCTAGCACTCGGAGACCGTCGTGCAAGCTCGGTACAAGATTACTTAACGGACCGAGGTGTTGGCGCTAACAAGCTGCAAACGATTAGCTATGGTGAAGAACGCCCCAAACACGACAATTCGCGAGAAGAAACAAGGCGCTTAAATAGGCGTGCGGCCCTGGTTGTTCGTATCCAGTAACAACCGTACGCACTCTGGAAAAAAACCTGCACGCAAAGTAATTGCTGAGCAAATACTTGCTCTGATCGATTGAAACGCAGAGGATATCTTGGGTGAAATACAGCGTTTAGTACGACTTTGCAAAGTATGCATCGCTGTGACTTGCCTCACCACACGAGATACAACTAGCTTCTGAAGAAGCAGCCTCAAAGGGGATATTCCGGATTGTGGCTTGTGTTTCTTCTTTAATCTTTGCTTCGCACGCCTTGCCACCACACCACGGCGCCACCACATAACCAGGGCGCCCTTCGAAAAGGCTCACAAACTCTTCCTTGGAATCAGTACGGTGAGTATGGTCTTCCCGAAAACTGATGGCCCGTTCAAACAGTGCTGCTTGTATTGTTTCAAGAAGTCGAGGAACTTGAGTGGATAGCTCTTGCATTGGCGTCGGTATTTTTTCTCTTGTATCTCGACGTACCAAAACGACCTGAGACAGCTCAATGTCCTTCGGGCCAATCTCAAGGCGAAGAGGCACTCCCCGCATCTCCCACTCCGAAAATTTCCATCCTGGTTTGTACTCTTCACGATCGTCGATCTCAATCCTCACACCTGCGTCCAGTAAGGTTGCTGCGATTTCCTTCGCTTTGGGTAGTACTGTTTCTTTCCAGTCACCGCGAGGAATTGGTACAAGAATAACCTGCGTTGGTGCTACACGGGGCGGTAAAATGAGGCCACTGTCATCGCCGTGAGTCATGATGACCCCACCGATGAGACGCGTGGTCATACCCCATGAGGTTTGCCACACGTACTGCATAGATTTATCTCGAGCCTGAAATCGAATCTCAAAAACTTTGGCGAAATTTTGGCCTAAATTATGGGATGTCCCTGCTTGAAGCGCCCGCCCATCCCCCATCAGGGCTTCAACCGAATACGTGTGTAATGCGCCTGCAAACTTTTCGCTCTCAGTCTTTTTTCCATCGAGCACCGGCATAGCCAATTCGGTCTCAAGAAAGTCTTTATAAACAGCAAGCATCTTACGGGCTTCTTCTTCAGCCTCTTCGCTTGTCTCGTGTGCGGTATGGCCCTCTTGCCAAAGAAACTCTGTCGTTCGAAGAAAGAGCCGCGTAACTTTCTCCCACCGAACGACATTGGCCCACTGATTAATCAAAATAGGCAAGTCCCGCCATGATTGCACCCACTTGGCGTACATCGTTCCAATAATCGCCTCCGAGGTGGGCCTAACAATTAAACGTTCCTCTAAATCTTCATCGCCACCACGAGTAACCCACGCGACCTGCGGTGCAAACCCCTCGACATGTGCGGCCTCTTTTCGAAGAAGACTTTCGGGGATAAACAACGGAAAATACGCGTTGACATGCCCGGTCTCCTTAAACCTCTTGTCAAGGCCAGACTGCATTAGCTCCCAAATAGCGTATCCGTATGGCCGGATTACCATACTGCCCTTAACCGGGGAATAATCCGCGAGCTCAGCTCGTCGAATAACATCGGTATACCAACGTGAAAAATCTTCGGTCTGCGGTGTGATTTCAGTCACAAAACCTTGCTGTTTAGCCACTATTAAATCCTGTCCTCGTGCTTTGTGAGAGTCGTATGTCGCAACCAGTCTATATCGTTCCGTTCTGGAAAATCGGTGCGGTAATGCGCTCCTCTACTTTCCTCTCTCCGCAAAGCCGCTCGTGCCACAAGTTCCCCGACAGTCACAATACTTTGCAATCGCGGAGAAAACCCAGACTGATCGAATCTCTGACGCCATTCGTTACACATCTCAAGAACGTTTGCCAGTCCTTCTCGATTTCTGAACAAACCACAGCCATTCCATAAAAGTGCTCTCACTTGCCCTTCAAGATCTCCGACATTCGTATCAGTCTGACTTGGAATGACTTTCCGACGAACACGCGTCGGAAATTTCTGAGATTGTTTAGTCTTTTCACGAAGCATCGCTCGAGCCGCTGCTTCGCCGAAGACGAGTCCTTCTAGCAATGAGTTGCTCGCTAATCGATTCGCCCCATGCACCCCCGTGCACGCCACCTCACCCGCTGCAAACAACCGTGGTACGCTGGTCCGCCCATCTTGATCCGTCCGAATACCACCCATTAAATAATGCGCAGCTGTAACAATGGGGATACGGTCCGTAGCTAAATCTAGACCAACTCGGTGACACCTGTCCGCAATAAGAGGAAATCGCTTTCGAACAAAATCTTCCTCCACTCCATCAAACGTCAAATAAACGTTACCTACACGCTCCATCTCCCGTGCGATCGCACGCGCGACGCGATCACGAGACGACAACTCACCTCCTGTACCCGATAAAAATTGTTGCCCTTGTTCATTAACGAGCTTGGCACCTTCACCGCGTAGCGCCTCCGACAATAAAAAACGAGCCCCTTCCCCGCATGCCAATGCCGTCGGATGGAATTGCACAAATTCCATGTCAGTAATTTCAGCACCCGCTCGATATCCAATAGCAATTCCATCGCCAGTCGCAACTTCTGGATTCGTTGTTTCACGAAAGATGTACCCCGCGCCGCCAGATGCAAAAAGAGTAGAACCCGCACCCACAACCTCAAATTCATGCGCAGCTGTCTGAAAGCTAACACCAACGCACTCACCATCAACGACGATGACATCCGTAACACACGCATCCTCGATCACACGAATATTTGGCGTTTTCCCCAGGCGATTCCACAATGCCCGAGAAATCTCACGACCTGTCGCGTCACGAACATGGAGTACCCGACGACAACGATGTGCACCTTCACGTGCCAGCGCCAGCTCACCCGAATCGGTCCGATCGAATTTCACACCCCATTCAATGAGTTCTTTAATTGCTCGCGGTGCCAATTCCGTCAACTTCCTGGCAATATCTGCGTCAACCAGTCCATCGCCCGCCGCTACCGTATCTTCGGCATGTTGCTCGGGAGAGTCATCAACACCGACAGCAGCAGCAATACCTCCCTGTGCATAGCCAGTGCTTCCAGCCGTTGCTACAGATTTAGTCAAAATTATGGTTTTACCGGAGTGACCAAGGTCAATCGCCGCCCTAAGTGCGGCAATTCCAGTCCCAACAATAATGAAATCTGCATCCAAATTCACAATCAATTCATCCAAAGCGTGCACCAAGTGGTGCTATCCTACCCGCGCATGAAAGCAACCGTGGTTCCTGTTCATACCTCGTCAAAACCGTACAACGTACACGTTGGCACGGGAATCTTAAAGCAGCTCAATGACTTAATTAGCAAATCCGGGTCCACTGGCCGCCGCTTCGTC
>TARA_B100000686_G_scaffold69937_1_pt1 | contig 12496 bp, 13 predicted proteins | sample TARA_B100000686 | Tara Oceans TARA_B100000686 (sample SAMEA2622733) | marine metagenome | biome: marine biome (ENVO:00000447); feature: marine epipelagic mixed layer (ENVO:xxxxxxxxx); material: "saline water (ENVO:00002010), including plankton (ENVO:xxxxxxxx)" | depth 150 m
GGAAACCATTACGGTATGTTTCCATAACGCCAAAGAATTCGTCTTCATAGATTTGTCCATTCGGGAATTCCGCTGCACCCAAAGTTATATCGTTGGTCAATGCTTCGAAGCCGAAACGTTCGCGATATAGGTAATAGCCATCCTCGACTTGGAAAGTGAGGGTGATCTCTCCCTCGCTAGCTTCTATGGTGTAAGGGAAAGCAGCTTCTGGGCGTAATATTTCCTGAGCCATTGATATTTTGCAGGTAAGCAAAGACATGGTTAACAACAAGGCTAAAACCATTAAAAATTGGCGGTTTGTTGTATTAATCCTCATATATTCCATATCCATAAGGCCAATTCAGACATGCCGACGCATGTTTAAAATATCAAAGTCGCATTAGCTCAAATGTAAATATCTCACGATTATTTCAAGGCTAAGCATAACGGGGGAGCACTCTACTGTCATGACTTTAAAGCTGGGAAGCCTTGAAATCCCGTCAACCGCCCCTATTATTAGCACTCTATTCGGCCGAGTGCTAATGATTAGCTTGGCCAATTATGAGAATTGTTAGTTAAATCATAGTCTTGGAAAATGGAGACCCATCTATGAAGATTCGTCCGTTACATGATCGCGTCGTTATTAGGCGCACTGAGGAAGAACGAACCTCCCCTGGAGGCATCGTAATTCCAGACGCTGCGGCGGAAAAACCCATTAAGGGTGAAGTACTCGCCGTTGGCAATGGCAAACTTTTGGAGAATGGTGAAGTTAGACCGCTAGACCTTAAGGTTGGGGATAACGTGCTGTTCGGCAAGTACTCGGGTACAGAAGTCAAAGTTGATAGTGAAGAAGTTGTGGTTATGCGTGAAGATGACGTTATGGCTGTAATCGAGGGCTAAACCCCGCAGATCTGACACCCGTTTATAAAAGAATTTAGGAGAGATGAAATGCCGAAAGAAGTGAGATTTGGTCATGAGGCACGTCAGCGGATGCTTAAGGGCGTCAATGTGCTGGCCGATGCCGTTAAAGTGACCCTTGGCCCTAAAGGCCGAAATGTTGTATTAGAGAAAAGCTTTGGGGCGCCCACCGTTACTAAAGATGGTGTCTCGGTTGCAAAAGAAATTGAATTAGAAGACAAGTTCGAGAACATGGGAGTTCAGATGGTTAAGGAAGTTGCTTCCCAGACCTCTGATGCTGCTGGTGATGGAACTACCACTGCCACAGTGTTAGCTCAGGCTGTTTTAACAGAAGGGCTAAAGGCAGTTGCAGCGGGCTTTAATCCAATGGATTTGAAGCGTGGCATAGACAAGGCCGCTAAGGCATTGGTTGCAGAGCTTCAATCTTCATCACAGCCATGTGAAGACGATAAGGCCATTGCTCAGGTAGGCACTATTTCCGCTAACTCTGATCAGGAAATTGGTTCTATTATTGCAGAAGCGATGGATAAGGTTGGTAAAGAAGGTGTTATTACTGTTGAGGAAGGCTCTGCGCTTGATAATGAGCTAGAAGTTGTTGAAGGAATGCAGTTTGACCGTGGTTATTTATCTCCGTATTTCATCAATGATCAACAGAGCCAATCAGTACAGCTAGAGAATCCTCATGTTCTGATTCATGATAAAAAGATCTCTAATATCCGTGACCTGCTGCCTTTGCTCGAGGGTGTAGCAAAATCCGGTCGTCCATTGTTAATTATTGCTGAGGATGTTGAGGGAGAAGCGCTCGCTACGCTGGTAGTTAACAATATCAGAGGCATAGTCAAGGTTGCTGCTGTGAAAGCCCCAGGCTTTGGTGACCGTCGAAAGGCTATGTTACAAGATATTGCAATTCTTACTGGAGGCCAGGTTATTTCTGAAGAGGTTGGTCTGTCACTTGAGAAGGCAACTCTTGAAGATCTTGGAGAATCTAAAAAGGTTCAGATCAGCAAAGAAAATACGACTCTCATAGATGGAGCTGGTGCTGCCGACGATATCAAGGGCCGGGTTGATCAGATTAATTCGGAAATTGAAGAGTCATCTTCTGACTATGATCGAGAAAAGTTGCAGGAACGTGTAGCAAAACTTGCGGGCGGCGTAGCCGTAATAAAAGTTGGTGCAATGACTGAAATCGAGATGAAAGAGAAGAAAGCTCGAGTAGAGGATGCACTTCATGCAACTAGGGCCGCGGTTGAAGAGGGCGTTGTGCCCGGCGGCGGTGTGGCATTAATTCGCGCTCTTAAAGCTTTTGATAAATTAGAAGGTGATAATGAGGATCAGAATGTTGGCATAAAGATTTTACGGCGTGCTGTTGAAGAGCCATTACGTCAAATCGTAGACAATGCTGGCGAAGATGCTTCTGTAGTGCTTAATGCTGTTGCCGAAGGAAAAGGCAACTATGGCTTTAATGCAGGTACAGGCGAGTATGGTGATTTAGTTGAGCAAGGAATCATAGACCCTACTAAGGTGACACGCCTTGCGCTCCAGAATGCCAGTTCGGTAGCAGGCCTTTTGTTAACAACAGAGGCTATGGTGGCTGAGCAGCCGAAAGATGATGCACCTGCACCACCGATGCCTGATATGGGCGGCATGGGCGGCATGGGCGGCATGATGTAAATGTTGCTTGCGGTTTTTTAAAACCAGAAAAAAGCCCCGCACCAAGTGTTGGGGCTTTTTTTTTAAATATCATTCACTGGCTTGAATTTTAATTTTTGATAAAAAGTAAGGGCTAGGTTTTTGAGATAAACTATCTTTTATAGCTATAGACCTGAATTCTGCTCATCTAGACAGAGGTTCTAAGCAGGTAATGATTATAATTGTATCGAGTGAACCAGGAGATAATAGTGCGAAATCGGCCCGGTAAAGTAGAACAAGACTTGCAGACTGCGAACGCAGAGCAAAACTACCTTATTGATCAGGATCAGTTACCCTTGCATTGCCCTCTCCCGGATATGTATCTTTGGAACTCTCACCCTAAGGTATTCCTTCCGATACAGGCAACAGGCACAGCTAAATGCCCTTACTGTGGCACAAACTACAGCCTAGCCTCTGACGAAACATCATAAGCCTATGATCATTGTGACCGGAGCTGCCGGTTTTATAGGTAGCAATCTAATAAGAGGGCTTAACCGTGCCGGTTATACGGATATTCTCGCGGTTGATGATCTTACTAATGGACGCCAGTTCTGGAACCTTGTAGATGCAGATATTGCAGATTATTGGGACAAAGATCTGCTGCTTAATCGTTTGAAAGAGGGATTGGGATTTGTTCCACGTTGTGTCTTACACCAAGGAGCTTGTTCTGTAACTACAGAATGGAATGGACGCTACATGATGGAAACAAATTATAGATATTCAAAGGACTTGCTGCATTACTGCCTTGATGAAAAAGTACCTTTTATTTATGCCTCATCCGCAGCGGTCTATGGAAAAAACAGCACATTCGTAGAGGAACCAAGCAACGAAAGGCCATTAAACGTTTATGGTTATTCTAAGCTTCTCTTTGATAATTATGTTCGACGCAACCGTAATATTCATAATTGGGAAGGAGAGACTCAAGTAGTGGGATTGCGTTATTTCAATGTTTATGGACCGGGGGAGACACATAAAGCCGGAATGGCAAGCGTTGCTTTTCATTTAAACCAACAGCTACTGTCAGATGGTGAAATAAGTCTATTTGAAGGAAGTGATGGTTATGAGAATGGTGATCAGCGACGAGATTTTATCCATATAGAAGACGTGGTTAAGGTGAACTTGTGGTTTCTTGAGAATGTAAAAGTGCGTGGCATATTCAATGTTGGAACTGGAAAAGCTTCGACCTTTAATGGCTTGGCTGATGCAGTTATTGATTGGCATGGCAGAGGAAACAAACGCTATATTCCCTTCCCAGAGAGCCTTGTAGGGTCTTATCAGAGCTTTACGCAAGCAGACATAGAAAAACTTAGGACTGCTGGTTATAAGGATCAATTTATGGATGTTAATGTCGGCATTAAAAAATACCTCGATGTGCTTAACACTCCTGATAGACACATGTAGTAAATAGTGAGTGCAAATATGAAGAGGCTAGTTGTGGGCCCGTCGTGGATTGGCGATATGGTCATGGCCCAGTCCCTTTATAAGTCTTTAATTAATCGAGAACCTGGCAGCAAGATACATGTTGTTGCCCCTACTTGGTCAATTCCTGTATTAGGTAGAATGCCGGAGGTCGATCGAATTCTAGAATTTCCTGTAGGCCATGGTGAGCTAGCTCTAAAAAAACGTTGGGAATTTGGTCAGAAACTTCAGAAGGAAGGATACGAGCAAGCTATTATTTTGCCTAGATCCTTAAAGGCCTCTCTAATGCCATTTTTTGCTTCTATTCCATTACGCACAGGTTATCGAGGAGAGTGGCGTTTTGGCTTAATAAATGACATGCGTTCATTTGATAGTTCTATTTTAAACCAAACTGTTAAGAGGTTTGTTTTTTTGGGTCTAAGTTCTGATAAGGATGAATTGCCTTCTGTGCCCAATCCTGAGCTTTTTACCGACACAGAAAATCTTCTTCTTGTTGCTGATCGATTGAAACTTAACCTAGAAAAACAATCTGTTGTCATGATGCCAGGAGCAGAATATGGGCCAGCTAAACGATGGCCAATAGACAAATACGCTCAGCTTGCGTCGCGGTTAGTAAGTGTTGGGTTGCAAGTGTGGATTCTTGGCTCTGAAAAAGAAGCTAGGCTTGGAAATGCTATTAGTAACTTCGTTAAAAATCATAATGTGATTAATTTATGTGGTAAAACCAGTCTAGAGGATGTGGTTGATCTCATTGCTACAGCTAAGGTGGCGGTTACAAATGATTCTGGGCTAATGCATATTGCTGCTGCAGTTAAAACTCATGTAATTGGATTATATGGCTCTTCATCACCATCATTTACACCGCCACTTACTGAAACAAAAGATATTTTTCATCTCGATTTGGAGTGTAGTCCTTGTTTTCGACGAGAATGTCCTTTGGGTCATTTTAGATGTATGAAAAATATTGAGGTAGGGGAGATATGTAGTGCGGTTATAACGGTACTAGGTGGCACGAAAATGGAATATCAATCCTGATTTTTTGAGTTGTAGAGCTAAGGAGTAAAACTTGATGCTCAATCCTCATGTTAAGACAATGCAAACATCCTCTATTCTATTTGATAGCAACGTATATGCGAATATTTCTGAGGATTGGTTTCTGGAGTCTTATTGGCATGATCATCAGCTCGTGATTAATGAGATTTCTGGAAGAGGAAGCGTCTTTGTAGTTCGTCAGGAGGAAGAAACATGGGTTCTTCGGCACTATCGAAGAGGCGGTTTTATGATGCAATTGACTGAAGATAGTTATGTATGGACAGGGTTGGAACGGACCCGTTCTTTTAGAGAGTGGCATCTGCTCCATGAACTCTATAACCGGGGATTACCAGTTCCTTGTCCGGTAGCGGCCCAAGTTATAAGGAATGGGATTTTTTATCAGGCTAACATCATCACACGGTGCATAGAACATACTCGCTCTTGGGCATCAATGGTGATTTCTGGACAGGCACAGAAATCACAATGGAAAGGTGTTGGTATGACGCTACGGAGATTTCATGATGAGGGCGTAAACCATGCGGATTTGAATGCGCACAATATTCTTATTGATACTTTTAACCGTGTCTTCCTTGTTGACTTTGATCGCAGCTCAGTTGTTAGCGATGGTTCTTGGAAAAAGACTAATATTAAAAGGCTTTTGCGATCTTTGAGAAAACTTTCTCTTGAATCTGGCGCAAGATTTGATGAAAAAGGCTGGAAAGAATTATTACGTGGTTACAACTCTGGTTTATAGATATCCGGATAGGTTTCTGGTCTGCCCTTAAAGCGTCGATAGGTCCACATATATTGTTCTGGCGCTAAGCGAATATAGTTCTCTAACTGTTTAACTAGTCTGCTAGTATCTGCGGCTACATCATCTGTTGGAAAATCATTTAGTGGTGCGCCAATGTTAGCTAAGTATCCTTGTTTTCCAGGTAGCCGCCTAAAAAAATAGGTTAATACCGTGGCCCCGGTTATTTTAGCTAGTTTGCTAACAGCTGTTGTTGTGACTGCTGGTTCACCAAAAAAAGGTATGATTTCGCTGTTACTGCCCTTATTTGCAAGATCTGCAAGATAACATACAGATCCATTATTTCTTAAGGCTCTTACCATTGCGCGTATATTGTCGCTTGGAATTTGCTCCTCAACTTGTCTTCTTCTTCCACGATGTATTAGATAATCAATCATCGCATTAGGTTGTGGACGATAGATTGACTTCATTCCCGGAAAATATTCTCCTAGTACTGATGTACTAGTTTCCAGAGTAGTAAAATGTGCGGCAAGAATTATGATTCCCTTGCCTTTTTCTCGGGCATGTTCGATATGCTCTATCCCTTCTACATTGACTAATTTCAGCAGTCGATTTGTAGAAGAAAACCAGCCTAATCCCATTTCTGAAAATGCGGCACCTACAGCCTCAAAATGTTCTTTTGATAAATTATATTTTTCTTTTTTTGAAAGATTAGGAAAACATATTTCTATATTTTTTTTGACGGTATGGCGTGTTTTTTGAGCAAAATAAAACCCAATACGACCAAAATATTTTCCTATATTAATTTGCCAAGGATATGGTAGGAATGCTGCTAATTTCATCCATCCAAGCAAGATCCATGTAGGCAAATAGCGTGGAGATAGAAAACCCTTTTGAATTAAATAATGTTGCTCTGAAGGCATGTTCAAGTTTGCTCTGTTATGTCACTAATTAAGATTATTCTGATTGTAAATATCAATGTATTTTTCTGGCCGCCCCTTGAACCGCTTGTGAATCCAGGCATATTGTTCTGGGCAGGTTCTTATATAGTTTTCAAGTTCTTTCATTAGTGTTGCTGTGTCTTCTACAGGGTTATCAGTTGGAAAGTTTTCAAGTGGCGGACAGATTTTTATAACATAGCCACTATCATCTTCAATACGTTTATAAAAGACCCTGAGAAGAGTTGCCCCACTCAACTTAAGAAGCCTGGTTGTAGCTGTACTAGTCATTGCTGGCTCACCAAAAAATGGCACCAGTGCACTATTTTTTCCTGTATAACACTGGTCAGTTAAATAAATAACCGCTGAATTGCTATTTAGACTTTTCACAAGATCTTTAACACTATACTTAGAGAATAGCTCATCAAAACTTCTTAGGCGTCCTCTACGCATAATTTCATCTGCGAGCTTATTTCGCATTGGTTTATACATTGCAGTTAGTTTAGGGCATAAAGGCTTTATGGCAGGGTATATAATTTCCAGAGGTGTAAAGTGACCACAGAATAAAAGAACGCCTTTGCCTTTATCTAATGCTTTTTTAAGGTGCTCTTGTCCTTCAATCCTTACTATCTTTTGAACTGTCTCTTCTGAACTGAACCATCCCATAGCTATTTCCGAGAAAGCAGCACCCATAGATTCAAAATGCTTCTCAATTAGAATACCTCTTTCTTTTATTGAGAGTCTTGGAAAGCATACTTCTAGATTTTTTTCTGCAATATGACGCCTTTTTAAGAGTAATCGACCAAGTAGCCTACCTATATATTTGCTAATTTTGATTTGCCAGTGCAAAGGTAGTATTAGACTGGTGCGTAGCCAACCAAATAAAAACCATATCGGCCAATACCGAGGTGTCCAGTACTTTATAAGCCAGGATTTTTTATGTATTGCCATTCTTTGCAGAGTATAGGAACACTTCATAAATTTCTAACAATGAAATATTCTGAGCTTTTCCTAAGAAAGGCTCCAATACGTAACAGCCTATAAGCTTCATAAACGAGTGATTACTCGTTGATCTGTAATAGCGACATGCTATAGAGTCCTAGGGTGAATAAAAAAATAAAAATAAGCACATTTTTCTTGGCTATGCTTATAGTTTGGAATGGTCCTATAAGTGGCAATGATTTAACTCCTAACTATGATCAAGCAGATCAGGCCCTTATTATAAAATCTGAGCGTAAGCTCTATCTCTACAAAGCAGGTAAAGTATTACAGGATTTTGATATTGCCCTTGGTTTAGTACCAGAAGGACCAAAAGAGCGTTCTGGGGATTTCCGTACACCGGAAGGCCATTATTACTTAGAGACTAAAAATCCTAATAGCAACTATTTTCTGTCTATTAAGATTTCCTATCCAAATGAACAGGACATCGCTAAAGCAAGGGCGCAAGGCGTTGATCCAGGCGGACAGATAATGATTCATGGTCAGCCTAATGAATCTAGATACTCCGCACTTCGTGCTCAGGGGTTAGATTGGACTGATGGGTGTATTGCAGTATCGAATTCTGACATGGTGGACATTTGGTTGATGGTAGAAGATAAAATCCCTATTGAAATACGTCCCTAAAAGTTTTCAGTATTGACTCTGGCCTTCTTACTACTGATAGTTGGTAATGTCTTGAAATTTCCAGACTGATGCCCCATTTATTTCGATAATTAAGGTATTTTGGAGTGGCTGATGAGCAAAGCTCAAGAGCCTGAGGTATTCAGTTTTCAGGCCGAGGTGAAGCAATTGCTTCACCTTATGATTAATTCTCTTTATAGCAATAAGGAAATTTTCCTGCGGGAATTAATTTCTAATGCTTCAGATGCAAACGATAAGCTTAGATTTGAAGCTCTTGAAAGGCCAGAGCTTTTAACAGAAACAACGGATTTTGAGATAACCATAACACTTGACTCAGATAATCGACGTTTGACGATAAGCGATAACGGCATTGGCATGAGTCGTGATGAGATCATCCAGCAGCTTGGTACAATTGCTCATTCAGGGACAGCACAATTTATTGAGTCTCTGAGCGGGGAAAAAAAACAGGATTCTCAGCTTATAGGTAAATTTGGGGTTGGCTTTTACTCTGCATTTATCGTAGCAGAAAGGGTTGAAGTGTATAGCCGTAGAGCTGATTTAACCGCACAAGAGGGGGTTCGTTGGGAGTCAGCGGGCGATGGGGATTACTCTCTAGAAACTGTAGAAAAGCAGGATAGAGGTACCATTATCACCTTAACTCTAAAACCAGAAGAAACAGAGTTTGTTGATAATTTCAGGGTAAGTGCACTTACACGAAAGTATTCTGACCATATAGGGTTTCCAGTACGAATAAAAAATGGGGAAGAGGATGTTACTGAAGACCCTGTTAATAAAGCTCAAGCATTATGGACTAGACCAAGAACTGAAATTAACGATGATGAGTACGTAGAGTTTTATAAACACCTAGCGCATGACTTTACAGACCCATTAATATGGAGTCATAACAAGGTTGAGGGGAAACGTGAATATACAAGCTTGATGTTCATTCCAGCATCCGCTCCTTTTGATCTATGGAATAGAGAATCTCCGAAGGGGATCAAGCTTTATGTTCAACGAGTCTTTATCACGGATGAAGCTACGCAGTTTCTTCCACTTTATTTGAGATTTATGCGTGGAATAGTAGATTCCAGCGATCTTTCATTAAATGTTTCCCGTGAATTATTGCAACAAGATCCTACGGTTGGTTCTATTAGAAATGCGCTGACTAAGAGGTGTCTTACCATGATCGAGAAGCTCTCAAACTCAGAACCCGAAAAATATGGAATATTTTGGAAGGAGTTCGGAGCAGTGGTAAAGGAAGGGTTGGCAGAGGACCCGTCTAATAGTGAAAAAATAGCTGGATTAATGCGTTTTAATAGCACGATTTCAGAGGGGCTAGATCAGGACCGATCATTAGATGCATATCTTGATGCTTTATCAGATGGACAGGACAAGATCTATTACCTTATAGCGGAGTCCCCAACTTCAGCCAGAAACAGCCCACACCTGGAATCCTTACGTGAGCGAGGGATTGAGGTTTTACTACTTGCAGACCGTGTTGATGAGTGGGTTATGCAGCATCTCACAGAGTTTAAGGGCAAGCCTTTTAAGGACATTGGGCGTGGAGATCTTGAGTTAGATGATGAGAATGACACTAAAATTGTTGAAGCTGAACCAACAAAAAAAGAAAAAGAAGTGCTCAAACGCATAAAACGTCTTCTCAAAGATAAGGTTGATGAGGTACGAATTAGCTCGAGATTAAAAGAATCAGCTTCTTGTCTGGTACTGGGTGAGCAGGATCTAAGTTTTCAAATGCGACAGATGCTCAAGGCTAGTGGGCATGAAACTCCTGATTCTATGCCTTCATTAGAGCTTAATCCGAATCATCTTTTGGTTAGGCAACTGATGGAGAAGGAAGGCGATGAGCAGTTTGAATCTCTCTCCTGGATTTTATTGGAGCAAGCATTTTTGATAGAAGGGAGGCCTTTAGAGGATCCGGTTTTATTTGTTCAGCGAGTGAATGATTTAATTGCTAAATAGAATTGGTAATCTGTCAGATAATAGAATAAAACATAAAGTTGCTTAGTTTAAAGAAGAGCTCAAGCTCTTTGAGAATATAAAAATATCCGTTTTAAGATAAAAGAATAGAAAATTTTTAATTTCTAAGAATAAATAGTGACAAAAACCGATAATCAGTTACCACCTGATGATATGAGTGAGGGGAAATATGGGAATAAAATCAAAATCAGTCACAGATGAACTACGGGCTAAGTTAACAGAGGAACAGTTTCGAGTAACACAGGAAGCTGGCACTGAGACAGCATTTACAGGAGAGTATAACGATAACAAGGCTGATGGCACGTATCGATGTATTTGTTGTAATAACATGCTATTTTCGTCTGATAAAAAGTACGATTCAGGTTCTGGTTGGCCTAGTTTTTGGTCTCCTGAAGCAGAAGATGCAGTTTCGACGACTGAGGATAATAGTCAGGGTAGAACACGGGAAGAAGTGCTATGTTCAAAATGCAATGCGCATCTTGGCCATGTGTTTTCCGATGGCCCTCAGCCAACCGGACTCCGATACTGCATCAATTCCGCGTCCCTGGATTTTGATGAATCTGATTGACGTTGTCTTTTTGGCTGATTTTCAGGTTAATGCCTAGCTAACTGTTTTTACAGGGCATTTTCTATTAGTAGATGGTTTATTTGCTTTTTATACCAAAGGCAGCTTGTGTTGTATTTCATCAGCACCCCATTTAAAGGGACAGAATAATAAAGTGGGGTATAACATTGTAGGAATGATTTTGCCGTAGGTCTGTTTGATCTATTTGAAAGATGCTCAATCAGGACTAATTGGTTGAACTTGCTTTAATTATTAGTGTGGGCAACTTCTTTTGGAACAACTATTAGGATACTTAATATAAGGCTTTCAGATGTTAAAAAGACTGCGTGAAATGATTACTGGTAACTTTGTAAAATCTGTTGAAGGAACAGAGGAACGAGAACATGCATTACGGCTGGCGACAGCTACTCTTCTTGTTGAGGTGGTTAGGGCTGATCAAGAAGAGGCAGTAGTAGAGGAAGAGGTTGTTTTAAAGCAGCTTGGTAATTTTTTTGATTTATCAAAAGAAGAAACCTCTTTGCTTGTTCAAGCAGCAGAGCAAGAGGCTGATTATGCTGTTTCTCTTCAATCTTTTACTAGGGAGCTCCATGAGAACCTCACTATTAAAGAAAAACATGTAGTTATCGAGATGCTTTGGCGAGTTGCCCTTGCAGATAGCCAATTAGATAAGTATGAAGATTATTTAGTCCGAAAAGTAGCAGATCTCCTTTATGTTCCTCACCAAGACCTCATCAGAATCAGAAACCGTGTTAGTGACGATCTGGCTTGAGACACAAAATTTTTTAAGGTTTTTTATCGTAAAAAATTTGGTAGTGGTACTGCCATAAGACCAGCTTGTAGAAGTATTAATGCCAACATAGGCGAGAAATCGAGTCCAGCTATGGAAGGTAGCATCCGTCTGAGCGGACGAAGTAAGGGTTCATTTAGCTGGTTAAGCACTAGAGAAATTGGGTTATAACCATGCTGGCCAAACCAACTTAGTATTACATACATAAAAATACTAACGGAATAGAACCAAAGAGCTAAGCCAACTAGTCTGTATAAAACTAATAGTAATAACGGGAAAGTGCTAACCGAAAGCCCGGCAAGGGTAATAAGCACCCAAGTTACAATGATTTCTAGGGTAATTAAAACTACAAGAGTAGCAGTATCAATGCTTTTAGAAGCGGGGACAACACGCCTTACTGGATTAACTAAGGGACTCGTTATTTTTACGATTGCTTGTGTGAGAGGGTTGTAAAAATCAGCTTTGATCCACTGGAGGATAAACCGTAATAGGAACGCTAGCAGATAGAAATCTGTCAATGTTCTAATCAAAAAAAATAGCGAATCTTCCATATCAATATATTTAAAACTTATTAGTTTGGAGCAGAATCATGATACGTTGTTATCGTTCATGTAAGAGAGTTTAGTAGTATTTTATCCAAGTCTTGGGCCAAAGATAGCGGTTCCTACTCGAACAATTGTACTTCCGTTAAGAATAGCTTCTTCTAAGTCAGATGACATCCCCATGGAAAGTGTATCCATAGGAATACCTTCCGAGATTAATTTTTCCTTTTGCTCGCGAAGTTCTGCAAAAAATGATCT
>TARA_B100000686_G_scaffold355091_1_pt1 | contig 12481 bp, 8 predicted proteins | sample TARA_B100000686 | Tara Oceans TARA_B100000686 (sample SAMEA2622733) | marine metagenome | biome: marine biome (ENVO:00000447); feature: marine epipelagic mixed layer (ENVO:xxxxxxxxx); material: "saline water (ENVO:00002010), including plankton (ENVO:xxxxxxxx)" | depth 150 m
CGGGCAGCTTCTTGACTGGACTAATGGCTGGTGCGGCAGGGGATAAAATTAGTCTTGGTTTTGTGGCAGAAACTGAAAGGCAGGTTGAGGCGCATATAGAAGATCATTTATCTCGTCTCTCAAAAAAAGACACCAAAAGCGTCTCAATTCTAAAAAAAATGGCACAAGATGAAGCTCACCATGGGACTACCGCAACTTTAGCTGGCGGAGTCAGTTTACCTCCTCTCATAAAGTCAACAATGGCCATTGGTGGAGGCCTTCTCCGTCGGTTATCACTTTTAGTGTGAACTTAACTAAACCCAATGAAAGCCTAAACAAATTAAGACAGTATAAAAATCGTCATTAGAACTCGTCTCAATATTTATAATAGAAAATATTGATTACATTTCATTTAAAATCTCTTTGAGCCTTAACCCTATCGTACGCTGCCTTAATCTTATGGGTTTTCTCTTCTGCCACACTAATCATTGATTCTGGCATCCCACGTGCCACTAACTTATCTGGATGGTGCTGATTCATTAATCGACGATAGGCTATTTTCACTTCCTTGTCAGTCGCCTCTGGATTAATCCCCAAAGCCCGATAAGCTTGCTCTATGCTTGCCATCGGATCTTCTGTTCCGATACCTTGGTGGTGCTGGGCACGAATAAGCGCCTCTATTTGAGCTAGTTCAACACGACCAATACCAAGATTTTGTGAAATTTGCCAAAGTAATTCGCGTTTCTCTGTGTTTATTGGCCCTGTAGCAACAAGAGCTTGCATTTGAATTTCAATAAAAGCTTGCAATAAATCATTACGTTTATGCAAAACTTTATTTAGTCGTTTAAGCTGATCATTGATCGGATAACTAATGCTTTTCCCAGATGTAAAATGTTCAATAGCGATTTTTATCTGTTCAGTTGAAAGGCTCATGCCATGCATAATCCTTCGTGCAACTCGGATTTCATCCTCGGAAACTCGGCCATCTGATTTAGCCAAATGCCCCATAACCTCAAAAGTAGTTTTAAAAAAGAGTTGTTGTATATAACCAGACTCAAACCGAACCCGGCCTCCAGCTACCTGAGCAGCTCCTCGATCAAATTGGTGGCCAAGGAAGGTGCCCAAAACCATACCGATAGGCCCACCGACAACCATGAGTCCAAGCACGCCTCCAACTACTTTTCCAACCCAAGTCATGACATCTTAAATAATACTGTCGTAGCTTTTAGATACATAATAACCATAATAAGTGTCCTAGAAGGTTGATGAATACCCACATGAAGGGTCATTATCGCGCCTTTGAGTATTTATAGAAAACCTGAGCCATCAAAAAATAATGAGAACTATCCACCCTAAACCAGTATTTAAATCACAACTAAAGGGTCTCGAGCTAATCCAAAGAGGAAAAGTGCGAGATATATATCGGGTTGATTCGGCTAATCTTCTAATTATTGCCTCTGATCGACTATCTGCTTTTGATGTTGTTCTTCCTAATCCGATCCCAGGAAAGGGTATTGTTCTTACAGCCATCTCTAACTTCTGGTTTAATCAACTAAGAGACATTATTCCCAATCATTTAACAGGTATCGATCCAAAAAATATACTAATAGATCCAGATGACAGGGCTATCGCCAAAGATCGCTCTACTATTGTTCAAAGTCTTCAACCACTCCCCGTAGAGGCAGTAGTAAGAGGGTATCTTATCGGTTCTGGGTGGAAGGACTATTGCGCTACTCGTTTTGTATCAGGAGTAGAGCTGCCCCAGGGACTTGAACTTGCAGATAAGTTAAAAGAACCTATTTTTACACCAAGCACTAAAGCCAAAGCAGGAGAGCATGATCAAAATATAACCTACAGTGAGGTTATTTCATTAATCGGTGCTGAGTTAGCTGAAAAGTTAAAAATAATTTCTCTGACTCTATACGAACAGGCAAGTTACTATGCACGTGCGCATGGAATAATTATTGCGGATACTAAATTTGAGTTTGGTCTTAATGAGGATGGAGAACTCATACTAATTGATGAAATTTTTACGCCTGATTCGTCAAGGTTCTGGCCAGTTGAAAGCTATAAGCCAGGGCGATCTCCCGATAGTTTTGATAAACAGTATGTCCGAGATTACCTTGAAACTCTTGATTGGGATAAAAAAACACCGGGGCCAAATTTACCCGATGTAGTTATCTCAAGAACAAGCGAAAAGTACTACGAAGTCCTCAACAAATTAACCACCTAGGTTCACAATAATCCTACATGCCCGCGATAGTAAGTTCTTCTACTAAAACAGATCCACAACGAATTTTGCTGCGCTTATCCACGTCAGAGCCTATAGCAAGAATACCTTGAAATATGTCTTTAAGATTGCCTGCTATTGTGGCCTCATGCACGGGGTAACACACCCTGCCATCTTTGACCCAAAAACCAGCAGCACCGCGAGAATAGTCTCCTGTAACAATATTAACTCCTTGTCCAAGTAACTCTCCAACAAGAAACAATTCAGATTGTTCCTCCAATATTGATTGCAAATCCCCTGCATTTGATTGAACAATCAGATTATGAATACCGCCTGCGTTACCAGTCGTTTTTAAGCCCAAGCGCCTAGCAGAATAGCTTGATAGTACATAACCGCTCAGTACCCCTTGATCTACTAACTTTCGATGGCGTGTTGCTACCCCTTCATTATCAAAAGATGTGCTTCCCATTCCCTTTGGAACAAAAGGGTCTTCCGTAAGATCAACAAAGTTTGGAAAAATCTGCTCGCCTTTTGCGTTTAATAGAAATGATGCTTTCCTGTATTGGCTTGTTCCGCTGATAGCGGCAATAAGATGCGCAAACAATCCTCGCGCCAACTCAGCTGGAAATACAACAGGCACATTACATGTTGATATCTGCCTCGCTCCAAGCCTTCTCAGAGCTCTAGATGCTGCAATTTCTCCAATTATCTCGGGCCTTTCTAACTGGTCAGGATCACGGGCAGCTGTATACCAGTAATCGCGTTCTAATGATCCATTTTGTTCAGCGACTGCCCCACAACTTACTGAGTGACTACTAGTAGGATAACCATCGCAAAAACCATGGGAGTTTGCATAAACATGAATACCACTTCCTGTCGATACGCTAGCACCCTCAGAGTTTTTAATGCGCGCATCCGCGCCTTGTGCCGCACGCTCAGCTTCACAGGCTATAGTCTCTGCCTGTTCTACACCTATATCCCATGGGTGAAAAAGAGATAGATCAGGAAGTTTTGTTGCCATAAGCTCAGCATCTGCAAGTCCAGCATACTCGTCCTCTACGGTAAAACTTGCAATACTAATGGCCTTATGAACTGCTTCTTCAATAGCGGTTTTTGAACACTCGGAAGTGCTAGCAGTGCCTTTACGGCCTTTTACATAGACAGTCACAGCAAAGCCGTGATCACGCTGTCTTTCAACAGACTCTAGCTCACCTAGCCGAACTGTTGTCGTAAGACCTTGATTATAGCTGACCCCTGCCTCAGCCTGTTCCACGCCCAACTTGCGCGCAAACTCAACAGCCTCTCTTGCCCTGAGCTTCAGAGACTGCTGTACCTGATCGATATCCATATTATTTATCGCCTATTAAGTGAGATGAGGATTCTACCTGCGGTACAATGTTCTCATGAAACCGTTAGTCGGGATCATTATGGGCTCCCAGTCCGATTGGGACACGATGAGGCACGCAGTGGATACACTGGAAGCCCTGGATGTCCCCTGCGAGACTCAAGTGATTTCCGCGCATAGAACACCAGATCTTTTGTTTGAGTATGCCTCTAATGCTCGTGAACGAGAACTGCGGGTGATTATTGCTGGAGCAGGTGGAGCCGCTCATTTACCTGGGATGGCTGCTGCAAAAACTACTTTACCCGTTCTTGGTGTACCTGTTCAGTCTAAGACGCTAACCGGTGTGGATTCTCTGCTATCTATCGCTCAGATGCCAGCCGGAATTCCAGTGGGAACTTTAGCAATAGGTAAGGCTGGTGCAATAAATGCGGGTCTTTTAGCTGCAGCAATTCTGGCGGGCAATCATCCAAATATAAGGGAGGCGTTAGATAAATTTCGTAAGTCTCAAACAGAAAGTGTTCTCCAAAACCCCGATCCGCGCGATCCTTAGGGCATGAAAATAGGCATCATTGGTGCTGGCCAACTTGGCCGCATGCTTGCTTTAGCAGGGTACCCACTTGGCATAAACTGTACGTTTCTAGATAGTGACAGCAATTCTCCAGCCGGTCTTGTTAGCGCAATTCATGTTGGTGAGATGGACAACATAAATCATCTCGACTCTCTAGCCGCAGAAGTAGATATTATTACTTACGAATTTGAAAATATCTCAGTAGAAGCCTTGAAGGCCATTAATCCAAGTGTGCAAATCTATCCGCAGATAACAGCGCTTGCAACAGCACAGGACCGCCTTAAGGAAAAACAGCTTTTTGAAAGCATTGGAATTCCAACTGCTGCCTATGTACAGATCAATAAGCCTGAAGATTTAAAATCTGTTGAGAAAAAACTCGGGTGGCCTGTTGTTCTCAAGTCCCGACGTCTTGGTTATGACGGCCGTAGTCAGCATGTTGTAGATTCCAATAGTTCACTCAAATCTGCTTGGGACAGTCTTAAGCAAGTGCCGGCTATTGCGGAAAGCTGGGTTAATTTTGAACGGGAGCTTTCCCTTATTGGAGTTAGAGGAATAAATGGGGAGATAGTGTGTTATCCACTTTCGGAAAACGTTCATAAGGAGGGGATACTTAGAACAACTGTAGCACCCTATGAAGATACCGAACTACACAATATTGCGCAGAACTGGCTTTTTTCAATTATGGAAAAATTTGACTATAGGGGGGTCTTAACTGTGGAATTTTTCCATACCGAGCAGGGGCTAGTGGCTAATGAAATGGCGCCCAGGGTACATAACTCAGGACACTGGACAATTGAGGGCGCCGAAACCAGTCAATTTGAAAATCATTTACGTGCTGTATTAGGTTTGCCTCTGGGTGATACAAAACCAAGGGGATACGCTGCTATGTTAAATTTTATAGGGAATATGCCCAGTACCATCGATGCTCTAAAAATTTCAGGTGCACATCTCCATGACTATTGTAAGAAACCTCGGCTAAACCGAAAAGTAGGACACTTAACCTTACTTGCAAATAAACGAGAAGACCTTTTAAAGAAGATTGCCTACGTTAAAGACACACTAAATTAATTCATAATCACTTAGTGTGCCTAAAGAGGATTTAGACAACAAGGCAGCTTAAAACTAGCTTTGAAAGCTAACCTTAAGATTCAGTTCCACCTACCGTCAAAGAATCAATTCTCAATGTAGGCTGCCCCACGCCGACAGGAACAGACTGCCCATCCTTACCGCAGACCCCAACACCCGGATCAAGCTCAAGATCAGAACCAACCATAGAAACTTTTGTTAATACATCTGGACCGTTTCCAGTAAGCATAGCTCCTCTGACAGGTGCAGTTAGTTTTCCATTCTCAATTAGATACGCTTCACTTGCAGAGAAAACAAACCTTCCAGATGTAATATCTACCTGCCCTCCACCAAAGTTTGGAGCATAAACTCCCTTATCAACAGACTCGATAATCTCCTGCGGATCATGCTTACCTGGGAGCATATAAGTATTCGTCATCCTTGGCATAGGCGGATAGGCAAAAGATTCTCTACGTCCATTTCCTGTGGATTCTGTATTCATCAAGCGAGCGTTTAATTTGTCATGCATATAAGATCGCAATACACCTTTCTCTATTAATATATTGCAATTAGTTGGGGTCCCCTCATCATCAATTGCCAATGAACCACGACGCCCCACCAAGGTCCCATCATCCACCACAGTACATTCATCATATGCTACTTTCTCTCCAATTCGATCAGAAAAGGCAGACGTTTTTTTGCGGTTAAAATCACCTTCAAGACCATGACCAATCGCCTCATGTAATAAAATTCCTGGCCATCCTGGCCCCAAAACTACAGGCATATTTCCGGCAGGAGCTGGTATTGCCTTAAGATTTACTGAGGCCTGACGCACTGCTTCCTGAGCAATAGTTTGAAGACGATCTGTTTCCGTAAAAAGATTAAAACCACCCCGGCCTCCCCCTCCCGCATATCCTTGCTCACGACGACCATCTTTACTCTGCATAATCACAGAAACATTCAGTCGAACTAACGGTCGTATATCAAAGCCAAGGGTACCATCCGACGTTTGTATAAGAATCGTTTCATAAACTCCAGCAAGGCTTCCTGTGACCTGAATAATTCGGTTATCCAAAGAGCGCACATGCCGATCTAGATCCGAGAGAAGTGCTACTTTTTCTGCATCCTCTAGACTAACTAAAGGATTAATAGCAGGGTAAAGATCTCGTCTCATGCCCTGTGATGCGACCTTATAGCGAGCCTTTCCTTTATCTTTAGCAATTTCTCTAGCAGCCTTAACCGCATCTTCAAGGGACTTCCCATCTAACTCATCAGAATAAGCAAACCCAGTTTTCTCGCCGCAAATAGCTCTTACGCCTACACCCCGCTCAAGACTATGCATTCCATCTTTAACAATACCGTCCTCTACGGTCCATGTTTCATACCGAGTGGACTGAAAATAGATGTCAGCATAATCAAGACGCCGATCCATCAACGACCCAATATGATTGTCAATTTCATTGAGCTGAAGACCCGTGGGCTCCAGTAGTTCAGCATAGACCAGTTCAAACTGATCTAATGAGGGAGAATCATGGTGTTCGGGCTGCATATCAATCTCTGAAGCTAAAGTAACTTAAATGTTCTAGAACACTATGCCGTAGTTAAACTCATCATAGCTAGATACGCTATGAAGACGCTAGTCATGACATTGAGCTTTTATTGCAATACCCCAGTACCTTCTGGAAGATCTGCGCATAACTTGTTCGCCTGCAGCTCGGTGAGCGTCAGACGTTCAACATCGGGGTTATCCCAACTACCTGTTACGCAGTAGGATGCACGCCCAATACCCTTCAAAGATTCTTGGAATATTTGCGTAAAAATCAAAACTGCGGTGCCTATTTGAGGACCAGCAAGAAATCCCATTGCCGGTAAAATCTTCCCTGGCTCTGCAGTCACCACAGCCTGTTGCTGGTAATCTTTATTATGTAGTCCAGTACGTCCAACCAGCCCAATATCTGCAACTGGACCGGTTAAATATAAGTTATCGGTATAAGCATTCCCATTAATAATAAGGAAATCCCCGCTTACCTCATCGAAAACTAATCCACGATCGAACTCACGAAAATCTAGTGCAAGGCGACGAGGTAATGCTGTAATGCTCATCATTCCCATTAATCGCCCAGCTCCCGGTTCTAAATCCAGTATGCTGCCACGCTCCATTTGAAGACTTACATCTCCACTTACAGACTGTGTCCAGTCTGCAAATGGAGCGTCTAACCAATTCACGCTTAACGCTGCATTACCTGATAAAGCATCAGCAACCGGATCAAGAGATAATTGTTGCAAAGTTAATGCCACATTCGTACTTGAAAGTGATAGGGAAAGCTGTGTAGAAGGCCCTGCTCCACCTTGTAACCAGCTACCACTACCCTTGATAGTAAAACTGTCTGCTTTTGTCTCAAATGACTCAAGATTCAGACCTAGTGCATCAGTTTGAATATTAGCGTTTAAACTACCAAACTGCCTCGACCCAAAACTAAAGTCGTTTACCTCCAAAACAAGCCCAGGCAAATCACGCGGATTTGTCTTGGCATCAGAAACAAAATCCTCTGTTGAGAGTTTTAATCGCTCAAGTTGGGCTGTTATTTGCGGTCTACTCATAAACTCTAGCGGAAGAGTAATAATACCTGCCACTGGTTCGCTATCTATTTGAAGCCGCCATTGGACAGGATCCTGTCGGAGCAATATATTAGAAAAACCAAGGCGTTGACCAAAAAAAGTAAGATCGGTTATTTCAAGATCAACGCCTAATAGATGAGATGACAGTGGGTCTGCATGAGCTTCTCCATCGAGAAAACTCCACCATTCTTCTAACCGCAATTGTTCTAATGCTCCGTTAACAACCAAACCATCCCTCGGAGGCAAAAATGGGTATCCTCCACCGAAATAAACAGTTCCTCGTCGGAACGAGAAATCACCATTCTGATTTCGGAAGCTAAGAGCAAACCGCCTCTCAGCTCCTAAATGTCCACTCACATCCAAACGATCAAATTCTGAAAATACAAAATCTAACTGCAGGCTAGTTGAATCATTAAAAGATTTTTTTAAAGGCTCCGGAAGATCAAACTGCACACCTGATAACGTAGACCCAACACTTATCTTAAGAGGTTCTCTTCGAACTTGCGTATAAGTTGATGAGGGAAAAAAAAGATTTCCCTGCCAATGCGTATTTCCCTCTAAGTATCCATCAAATGGAATATCAAACTCTTCGTGTAGCACTTGAATATCTATCTGTCCATCAAAAGTAATATTAGCAAAATAACCTGGATCATCTGAAAGGTTCACTGATGCTATAAGAGGTCCATCCAAGAAAGTTGCTTCTAGCTCTCCATTTAACACTTTATCTTGCAAGACCAAGACACCATTTATTTCATCGGCAGTTGGCCCAAACCCTATTATTGAAACCTCACCATCAACGATACCTAGTGTCGTATCTAGTATGTAATCCGAAGGGTTACGTAAAGGTAAGGTAAGATTAAATTCAACATTACCTGCTCCATTCTGAGCTGATAGACGGGCAAGATCGGGACCTAACTGCTGTGCAACGAGAGGTGCTTCATTCAAGAAGCGTAATACATCATCAAGTGGTCCAGTTGTCTGGGCCGACACACTTAGGATAGGGTTTCGGACATCCTCAATGCCAACGATAAGGTCTTCAGTTTCGTTACCAAGTACTCGTCCAGAACCTTGAGCAGACCATCCTGCATTTAAAAACTCGAGCGTCCCTGTTAACCCTTCTGCAGAAGGCCAGTCTGCCAAATAGTTCATTAAACCATTCTCAATCTGTAGCCGAACCTCAAATAGCCCGTCCCCATTATCAAAGGGGAATTCATGTAATGGTCCCGAAAAATCAATATCTCCATGTCGAATCTGCCCTCCAGAAATAGACTCAACTAAGTATTGATATACGTTCGGAGACATAACGCCTTTAGGAAGATAAGTCCCCATAGAGTTCAAATTAAAATCATCAATGCTAGATACAAGATCAAGGACTGGTGAACTATGGTCCCACGGATAAATCAGCTCTAAGGAAGTCTCACTGCGAGCATCATAAGTATTAATAATAAAATCCTTGCTAGCCACCCTTAAGGCATCTTCTCCCTGCCACCAATCTATTACTCCTGATAACTCAGAAGTCTGAATACGCTCTGGAAAAAGAGTAGGCGACTCTATTAAAGAATCCTCGCTCGTAATACTAAGCCGTCCGATGCGAGAATCTGCACGAATATCTCCTGATAGATTTGTTAGTCCAGGCCACAGTCCATTTGAAGAAATTCCAATATCATTGAATGTACTAGATATGGAATAGTCCCATTGAGCATCTGGTCCAAGACCTAAAGAAAAATCAACTTCAAAAAGCTGGCCAGACGGCATGAATCCTTCCCAGACACTTGCCCAATTAGAATCTGTAACTACAGAAAGTAGGGGAAAGATATCCTCTAACTGAAGAAATCCAGTATCAAGTTCAATGTCTCTGAACCCGTCTTCATCGTTGATCACACGAGCATCAATACTGACATTAGCAGGCCATGAACGCCCACTACGATTTAGGTCTAGATTATTAACAGAAAGTGTCCAACCATTTTCTAAGCTAACCCACTCTGCAGTAAGACCAAAGCTATCGTAATCTGCAATTTCACCATTTCCAAGACCAACATCAGTAAGTGCTAACTGCATAGTGCCCTGATTTGCATGGAAACCTGTCATATCCAACCAAACATCAATATCACCTACACCGACTACTGATGAAAGTTTTGGCTCAGAAACCAGTATTGGAAGCACAGCCAAGTCAAAATCGCGTATTTCTCCAAACAATCTCCAATTACGCTCACTTTCAGTCTGGTCATCCAATAAACCAACCTCCGCTGAAACCTCAACAAGCCCTCCAAGCTCTTCTGGAGCGTCAGCTCGTGCTTCTAGAGCAATTCCATCTAAAGATTTAGAAAATTCGGCTCGCACATTTTGAAACCTCCAAGCGATACCAAGTATTTGATCCTCATACGTGACGCTGCTATCCATAATTAAGATTTCTATGGGAGGTACATCCTCAGGCAAAAATGTAGTCTCGGAGTTATTTTCAGGAATATTCTGAAGCCGAAAATTTCCATCAAATGCTCGTTCAACAGCCAATGCGGTACCCTGTAGTATCAGGCCACTAATCTCTAACTTACGTTGCATTAACAGAGCCAATGCGCTCACATCCAGTTGTACTTCACGAGCACTAAGTATTGAGTTTTCCTCATCACCCATTGCACTAACCCTAGCATCCTGCAATATCAGCTCTGGTCCTAGAATACCGAATCGTGCATTCAACCCCGTGAATTGAACAGTAAGTCCTAATTCTTGCCTTGCCCAAGCCTCTATCTCAGCCTGATAATCAGGCAAATTAGTTATAATCAAACGATGAAGCACTAAACTCATCAGGATTACGATTGACACCGCCCCAGCAAGAATAAAGAATTTTTTAGCTAATCTTTTCACTATTTCTCATGTTATCTTCAATAATCTATATCGAAACCACATCAAACTGATCTGGTGAGTGAAAACTTTCGCTTTGTAAGCGAATGGGAGCGCTTACTAATTCTTCCAGTTCAATTAAACTTACCGACTCTTCATTTAGCAACATCTCTATCACTTCAGGTCTCGCTAAAACCAGTAACTCCTGAAAACTACATTGCATATGTTGTCTATGTATCTCCCTAAAGACTTCATAGCACACAGTTTCTGGGGACTTAATTAATCCTCTACCTGTGCAACTAGGACATGTCTCACATAAAGTTTGCTCTAAACTTGAATGAGTTCTCTTTCTAGTCATCTCCACTAAACCCAAAGATGAAAAATCCGTTATCTGGGTTTTCGCACGATCCCTAGAGGTGAATTTTAAGAGCGCTTTGAATACCTGATCACGATGTTTAGGCTCTATCATATCAATGAAGTCAATAATTATAATGCCGCCAATATTTCTCAGTCTCAACTGCCTGGCAATCACTTCAACTGCTTCCAAGTTTATCTGGAAACTCGTATCTTCAAGGTTGTTGTGTCCAATAAATGATCCCGTATTCACATCAATAGTTGTCATGGCCTCAGTCTGGTCCATAACCAAATATCCACCAGATTCTAAGGGTACTTTTTTGTCTAATATCTGCTCAATTGCACCCTCGATTCTATACAAATCAAAAATGGGGCGATTACCAGAGTAATGTTCAATTACATGCGATATTTGCGGCATATAACAGTCTGCAAAATCTTTGACTTTATCGAACATTATCTCCGAATCAACCCGAATTCTTTCTATGCCTGAACCAAGAAGATCTCGTAGTAGCCGTAATGGAAGCAAAAGATCTTCATAAATGAGTTGTTCAGATTCAACATTCCCTATGGTATCCATGATAGATGTCCAGAGCTTTTGTAGAAACTGTATGTCAGCCCTTAAGTCTTCCGTAGTCGATCCCTCTGCAGCAGTCCTCACTATGTAACCTGATTCACTTAAATTGGAGGCTGTCAAATCTTCGGTCATTTGACGTAACCTTTCACGTTCTTGATCATCCGAAATCCGAGACGAAACACCAATCCCCTTCCCATAAGGGCTCATGACAAGATAAGTCGATGGAATTGTGATTCGCGTTGTAAGCCTTGCCCCTTTTGAACCTAGAGGGTCCTTCAAGACTTGAACAACCACCTCGTCACCCTCTTTTAGTAGACTATCTATATTAGCTTTGAGCTTATAATCTTTAGCTTCCTGATTAGCATTAACAGCGATATCGGATACATGCAGAAACCCCGATCTCTGAAGACCCAACTCAATAAAAGCTGCCTGCATACCGGGAAGAACTCTAGACGCCCGGCCCTTATATATATTCCCAACCAATCCTCGCCGACTAGTTCGTTCAACTAGTATTTCCTGCAATATGCCATTATCAAGCAGTGCAGCTCGCACTTCTTGGGGTGATGAATTTATTAGAACTTCTTCTCTCATAACTCGTAGAACTTACACCTCACGCATAGAAAACGCTTTTCTCTCAATAAGACTATACGAGTTACTTATGCCCAATCAAAGATATATAGGGACTTTCTAATTGACCCCTATCATCTGCGATGATAAGGGTGGCCCTGAGTCAAGCTCCAACCTCGATAAAGAGCCTCAGCTACTATTGGGCGAACCAATCCATGCGGAAGAGTTAAGGGAGATAGAGACCAGAGTTCATCTGCACGCTTCAAAACATCTTTCTCGAGTCCATCTGCTCCGCCAACAAGCAAACATATTACTGAGCCTTTGATGGTCCACTGAGATAGT
>TARA_B100000686_G_C16805168_1_pt1 | contig 12478 bp, 12 predicted proteins | sample TARA_B100000686 | Tara Oceans TARA_B100000686 (sample SAMEA2622733) | marine metagenome | biome: marine biome (ENVO:00000447); feature: marine epipelagic mixed layer (ENVO:xxxxxxxxx); material: "saline water (ENVO:00002010), including plankton (ENVO:xxxxxxxx)" | depth 150 m
CGGATTAGGGAAGCCAATCGTCCAATTGTAACCTGATTATGATATATATGTCAAGAAAAATTAAGAAAATGGAAAATCATGCTTAAAACCTATAACTTGAGGATTTAAACTAAGCAGTTGACAATCTCTTTTTTTATTTTTTAGTCAGAGTAACTGTATTCAATTATTGAACAATAGTTAAGCGAAAATAAGGTAAAGAAAAATTGCAACAAATCCGCCAATGATTGCATATGGCATTTGTGTTCGAACATGATCAACATGATCAGAACCCGAAGCCATGGAAGAAATAATCGTTGTATCAGAAATAGGTGAACAATGGTCGCCAAAGATACCCCCACCAAGAACAGCGGCTAGAAACATTGGGATGTCACCATTTAATTCCATTCCCATAGGAATAGCAATAGGAACCATCACCGCAAAAGTCCCCCAAGAAGTTCCTGTAGAAAATGCCATCACACAGGATATAATAAAAAGTCCAACCGTTGCTATCTTGATGTTAACAACATTAGATATTATTCCAGCTATATAAACACCGGTCCCTAACTCCCTGATTATATTTCCAAGAGCAAAAGCTAATACTAACAAAGTAACAACAGGAATCATGCCCCCCATTCCTTTAAAAATACAATCCATATAATTATTAAGAGAAAGACCTCTAAAAAAATTTAGTGCGGCTATTACTATCAAGCTCATAATGACCGACCACAACACCGCTGTAGACCCAGAACTGGATTTAATAATATTCCAAAAGGTAAAATCCTGTTCTCCGATACTCAATCGACCTGTTACATATATCCCGATAACAATTGCAACAACCATAGTTATTACTGGGCCAATTAGATTAAAAGCCTTTGGTTCAATATCAGGGAGAAGTTTTACCCCCAAGATATCTTCTCCAAGCATTGGGCGAGCATCATCATTATAAAGTTTTCCTTCTTTTTTTGCTCTTATTTCAGCCATCGCCATAGGTCCGATATTCCATTTATAAAGAATAGTAAATAAAACTATCGCAATAGCAATCATCGGATAATAATTAACTAGAATACTTTGGAAAAGAACAGAGACTGGTGATTCTATACCTTGGACTGATAATAGACCAATAATAAATGCTCCCCATCCATTAAAAGGAATTAGAATGCAAATTGGTGCTGATGTTGAATCACATATATAGGCTAGTTTCTCTCGGCTGATTTTAAATCGATCAGTAAGTGGTCGTCCTACTGTACCTGCAACAAGGGAGGTTATCGAACTTTCTACAGTAATAAACAAACCAGCAAGGAAAGGTACGAGCTGCGCCTGGGTTGAATTATTTACCCATTGCCGTTTTTCAATCCACCTAATAAATCCAAGAACCCCTCCAGTAGCAGTTATTAGCGTTAATGTGCCACCAACAACTAAACTGTAAATTATAATGCGAGTGTTTCCGGCATCGGAAAAAACATTAATTATACTTCCAATTGTGTCGCTGGTAGCGAAAACAGGATCCCAACTATTAAGGATAAAACAACCTAGCCAAATTCCAAACAGAAGGGCTAAATAAACATGTTTTATCCAAAATGCAAATATTAATGCTCCCAGCGGTGGGAGCAAGGAGGAAAGTCCATAATGATCAACTGTCACAATATAAGATGTCTTTTAGTCACTTCTAGTCACTTCCGACCAAGAGTTGTATTATGTTCAAGAGAAACCTGTGTCCTGTTTCTCTCTACATGAACACTCACTAGAAGAATTTGAAATAGAATGAGATACCCAAGCTACTGGTGCACTCATAACTTTGTCTATCCTTTGATCTCTACATGATGGACACCTTGCAGGCTCATCATACTTAGAAAGAACAAGTTCCTCAAACTTGTTTCCACAATTATTACACTTGTAATCAAAAGTTGGCATGACTTTATTTGCATTTTACACAGCGTCAACAGCTTTTTTCAAGCGCTGATTTGCTTCTCTAGTAATAGAATTTAAATCAGCTTCGCTAACAGAGAGAAGAACTTCAGCATCTCCTACAGATATAGTTACACTACTATCTAAATTCTCCCATATTACCACATTACACGGCATTAGCATCCCTACTTCAAGCTCAGCTGTGAGGGCTTTATGTGCAAGAGGCGGATTACAAGCACCTAAAATTCTATAGCGTTGAAAATCAATTTTAAGTTTCTCTTTAAACGCTTTTTTTACATCTATCTCTGTCAAAATTCCAAAGCCTTCCTCCAACAATGTTTCTCTGATTTTTTTATCTACCTTTTCAAAATCAAAATTAACCGTTCTCTGATATCCGTATTTCATATCAAACCCCTATTGCTTTAAAGGAATCGTCCATTATACCCAATGCTTCTTCTACTTCACTATTACTAATAATCAATGGTGGTGCAATCCTTAATGCGGTTCCATAAATACCACCACGACCTATAAGCAGTCCCCGCTTTTTAGTCTCTTCCATAAATTGGTCAGCACCTTTAATATTCGGTGTCCTATTTCCTTTGCTTTCATCCTCTACAAGTTCCACTCCTTGCATAAGACCTTTTCCTCGAACATCTCCAATAATCTTAGGATATTTTTCCTTCAAATTTTCTAGACCATTACGAAGGATTTTTCCCATTTCTAAAGAATTCTCTTTCAAATTGTCTCTTTGCATGATATCAATTGTAGTACTAGCAGCGGCACAGCTAACAGGGTTGCCGCCAAAAGTTGAAATTGTATTCTTTGTGAGAGTGCTCGCTATATCTTTAGTCGTAACAACAGCAGCTAATGGCATTCCATTCGCGATGCCTTTTGCGACAGTAATCATATCAGGTTCAACATTATATTGTTCAATACCCCATTGAGTACCCGTTCGACCAAAACCAGTTTGAACTTCATCAGAAATAAAAACACCGCCATAATTGCGAACTATTTCAGCTACTATCTTAAAATATTCATCTGGAGGTGTAATAAAACCACCAACCCCCATAATTGGCTCAGCAATGATGCCGGCAATCTGGCCTGTGGTCGTTGTACGAATTAGCTCTTCTACGTCCTCAGCACATGCTAATCCACATGTGGGATATTTAAGTTTCCACGGACATCGATAGCAGTATGGTGCCAAAGCATGTTTAACCCCTGGAACTTGCGTAGGCAATGCCCTCCATGATGACTGGGCTGTAAGAGATTGGGCTAGCAATGATCTCCCTGAGTAACCATGACGCAATGCTAAAATTTCTGAATTACCAGTGTATAGTTGAGCCATCATAACTGCTGTTTCATCCGCTTCAGTTCCTGAAGCATTAAGAAAAACTTTGTCAAGATTACCCGGTGCAATATTTGCTAAACGTTCTGCTAGTTCCACTACAGGTACCGTAGGATAAAGAGACGAAATATGAGTTAAATGATTTACCTGAGTCGTAATTGATTTGATGACTTCTTCATTGGCATGGCCTACCGATACTGTTAGAATACCTCCAAAGAAATCTAAATATGAATTCCCATCCATATCATTTACGCGGGTTCCTTTTGCATTCGACACAACAACAGGTTCTTTATAATAATTCTTTACAGCCTCAAAAAGATATTGTTTATGCTTATTCCGTATGTCTTTACTATTCATATCTCTCGCCTCACTATTTCTATATTATAGTTAGATAAGTTAATACCGCACAACTCGTTTATAGTTGCATCTTTATCAAAAATATTGTCAGATTCTATTTATATGTTGATATCCAACCAAAAAGCTCTATTTGATATCCCTGACAATCTCATTTACTTAAACTGTGCTTATATGTCTCCTTCACTAAAGTCTGTGACGGAGGCAGGGTTAAAAGGTGTTTGTCGGAAAAAATCTCCGTGGAAAATCGAAGCGGAAAACTTTTTTGATGAAGCCGAGGTTGCTAGAGGACTTTTTGCAAAAATTATTGGGGCAACATCGAATGATATAGCAATCATTCCTTCCGTTAGTTATGGGGTCGGAATAGCGACTCTAAACCTACCCATTAAGAGTGATAACAGTGTGGTTGTAATGGAAGATCAGTTTCCATCAAACTATTATGGTTGGTTTGAAAAAACAAAAAATGTCGGTGCTAATCTTATTGTCTCAAAGCGTCGTAAGGATCAATCAATTACTGATAACCTAATTAATCAAATCCAAAGTAATACTAGCGTAGTTGCTATTCCTAACTGCCACTGGACAGACGGTGCCATCATAGATATACAATCTGTGTCTGAAAAATGTCATCATGTTGGATCAACCATAGTGCTTGACCTTGCCCAATCTGCTGGGGTGCTTCCTATTTCTATTTCTGATATCGATCCTGATTTTATTATTGCTCCTTCATATAAATGGTTGCTTGGTCCATATTCATTAACCTTTATTTATATTGCTCCAAGGTGGCAAGAAGGAATTCCTTTAGAACACAATTGGATTAACCGTTCCCATAGTAAAGATTTTAGTAATTTAAGTCACTATCAAAAGGATTTCCAAACAGGTGCTCGCAGGTTTGATGTTGGGGAAAGAAGTAATTTCGCTATTATGCCTATGGCAATAACAGCATTCAAACAAATACTTGAATGGAAAATTCACAATGTTAATGAAACGCTCGCTCAATTGACTAAAACAATTGGTGAATATGCGGAAAATATTGGGCTCGAGGTATCTCCACCAGAAATGAGAGTCGATTACCTTATTGGCATTCGCTTTCCTAATGGTATACCAAATAGTCTGATAGCAAAATTAAAAGAAAAAAATGTTTATGTTAGTATTAGAGGTCAATCTATGAGGGTCTCTCCTTACCTGTATAATAGCATTGATGATATCGAACGATTGTTCGAGATTTTAAAAATCGAACTTAATTCAAATTATAATCCCTCAAAAAAAAATAATGTGTGTTAATTTTTATTAATTAAAACCTTAAGGCTTCTGACCTTCCTGTCAAGAATTTCTTTGATTGCCTTTGAACGGTTTGGCCAAATTATTGATTGTATATATTTTTTTCGTTCCACATCTGAAAAACTAACTAAATCGTAGTTTTTCTCTTCCTGTATAAATTCTGTTTTCCAATCATAGCCTCCAAAGATTCCTATTAACATAGAAATCTTGAGTGCAAGATCAGCTATTAATTGTTGCCCGCTATTGATATTTTCAGCTCTTGGGCCAAAAAGCTTTAATGATCCCAAATCTTCATATGATAACCACCACAAAATAATGTTTCCCATCATATAGCCAACACTATAGCCTACAATTGAACCTCCAACTGCCCCTACTAACCGAGTCTTCAAAGGAGGGTTGATTTTTTTCTTACCTAAATATCTTAGTTGATCAATTGTTGAAATATCAAATGCTTGGATCTCAGAGGCCTGTTTTCCTGCTTGCGCCGCGAATAAAACTTCTCCCTGCATTTCCGTAAAGGAGAGATTCCTTGAGGTGTCCCCTTCAATCTTTACAACTTCCCAAGTTTGACATAAAATTTTACTTTCTAAAAAAAGTAGCGAAATCAATACAAGTATTTTTGTGGGATTCATTAAACAAATACTGAAATTGCCGAAGGAATAACATCTGCAAACAAAGGTGTGCTTCCTTTTAATTCACCGTCTAAATTAACAATCTCATCCTCAGATGGTATAATTGAAAATGATTTAACTTGATGGTACTCTACAATAGGATCGTTAATATGGTTCCCATCGAAAACTTTGGGGAACATTTTTAAAAGCTTAACTCTGCTCGCCTCCCTAACAAGAATTAAATCAATTAATCCATCATTAAGATCGGCTTTAGGTGCCATTTTCATTCCGCGACCTGTATGTATTGTATTACAAGCAATTGCAAAGAGGAATTTGTCATTTATATTCTTTCCATCAATTAATATTTCAGCTGAGCGTCTTTTTAATTTTAATGCATGTAGAATTGTCATAACATTATACCGTTGTCCTTTAAGCCATCGAATTTTTTCAGCAGAACTATTTATATCTGTTACCATTCCCCACCCTACAATATTGACACAATATATTTTCTCATTTAACATTTTTACTTCTACTACATCAATTTTCTTAGTTGCTCCTAGTATAATACGCTTAACAGCTTCAACTGGCGAAAGACATTTCAAGTCGTACATAAAAGAATTCCCGGTTCCCCCCGGAATATAACCCAAAGGGACTTGCTGCCCATCTTGCCTCGTTAAAACTCCATTTACAAGTTCATGAAATGTACCATCTCCCCCAATCTGACAAAGGCCAATAATTCCATTTAAATCTAGTCCTTGAGCTAACTTTTTGGCATGTCCTGCATGTTCAGTTTCAATAATTTGGAAATTAATTTTCGATTCATTTAATAAAGGCAAAACCTTGCGTAGTATTTTAGGGGCTCTTCTATTACCCCCTTTAGGATTAACTAATATAATAATTTTTCCAGCTGTCATATAATTTTTATAGGGTTCCGTTTAACAATATATTCTTACTTATTATTTTCACCACGACCTTTAAATAATCCTAATAATTATTTTTTCAAGTCAAAAGTCTTTTCCAAATACTAAACTTTTTCCTTTATATTAGCTTATCTTAACTTCTATCTTATGATCATAAGAATAATAATTGTTTTTCTCGCTTTTTTTTTCATGCCCCTTGATGCAAAAAAAATCAATATAAAGCTTGCAACACTTGCCGCACATGGTTCTCCTTGGGATTTAAGGCTTCGAGAAATGGGCCAAAACTGGCGTGACGAATCTAATGGAGAAGTAAAACTAACTATATATCCTGGTGGTGTTGCTGGAGATGAATCTGCCGTGATTCGTAAGATGCGTATTGGGCAGTTAAATGCTGCAACTTTATCAACAGGAGGGCTTGCTTATATTGTTCCTGAGTTTACCGCAATATCTCATATACCAATGCTATATAATTCAGATGAAGAGAAAGATTACGTCCGTGAAAAAATGACTCCCGAACTAATAGAAAAACTTGAAGCAAAAGGTTATGTGTTCCTCCATTGGGGCGAGGTTGGCTGGGTTCGCTATTTTGCTAAATCACCGATACGTGTTCCTAATGATTTAAAAAGCCATAAATTATTTGTCTGGGCTGATGAAGGCTCAGATATGGAAATGCATGAAAGCCTTGGTTTTTCCCCTGTACCTCTTGCAGCAACCGATCTTCTTGTTGCTTTGCAAACAGGTATGGTTACAGCATTTAACACTACTCCTCTTCTAGCACTTGGGGGGCAGTGGTTTGCTGGGGCAAAACATATGGCTAATATGAGATGGGCTCCACTGATGGGAGGTACTATTATGCAGAAAAAGATTTGGGATCAAATATCTCCTGAAATCCAAACTTTAATAATTAATGCGTCAAAAAAGGCCGAAACTGAACTAACAAATGAAATTCGAGAACTTGACGACAAAGCAATAGAGGTTATGGAAGAATATGGACTTGTTGCTCATGACGTATCTGAAGATGAATTAGATGAGTGGAGAGAACTTGTAAAAACTGTCTATCCATATGTTCGTGGGGATATTGTACCAGAGAAGGCTTTTGACAAAGCAATTAAATTAAGAAACGAATTCAGATCACAGTAATTGTTGAAGTCATTTTCTACTCCTAGCATTGTTATCAGGAATAAGATCTATATTCTGGTAAATACATCATTTTGTCAATATGATCACCCACATTACTAGGCTCCTGTTCTGATGTCTTGTTAGCTTTATAAGCATGCTTTGCAACTTCAATAGAAATTTTTTTGGATACAGACCTAATAGAACTTAATGGTGGGTATAACATTCCTTGTTTAAGATTGCTTTTATTCACTGTTTCAGATAGTGCCTTAGCACTAACTAGAAACATTTCATCTGTTATTCTTCTTGCACCACTTGCTAAAACCCCAAGTCCGACGCCTGGGAAAATATATGCATTATTACCCTGAGTAGGATGAAAAGTTTTTTCATTAATAGTAACTGGATCAAAAGGACTTCCGCTAGCAAAAATAGCCTTGCCATTTGTCCATTCATATGCTTGTTTTGCAGAACATTCTGCTTTTGAAGTTGGATTAGATAGGGGGAAAATAATTGGGTGTTTATTTAAATCTGCCATCGTTCTAATTACTTCTTCAGTAAATAGGCCCGCTTGCCCAGAAACTCCTACAATAGCTGTAGGTTTTAAATGTCGGATTGCCTCGGGAAAACTTTCTATAGCTGAATATTTATGTGCAAAAGGTAATTGCATTCCTCGCAAATGCTCTCGATCAGCTACCAATAGACCTTTTGAATCAAAAAACCAACTAGCGTTTCGAGCTTTTGACTCTGTTAGTCCTGATTTAATAAGAGCGCTAGTTAATAAGTTTCCTATCCCAATTCCAGCAGCCCCAGCCCCCATAAAAAGAATCTTTTGTTCAGAAAGTTTTCCTCCGGTGATTTTCAGAGCGGAATAAAGTCCCGCAAGTATTACAGAAGCCGTGCCTTGTATATCATCATTAAACATCCGAGCTATATGTCTATACCTATTTAGAAAATTGTATGCGTGAGTACCTCCAAAATCTTCAAACTGAATAATAGCCTTTGGGTGCAAGCTTTTGACAGCTTCAATAAATTCATCCATCAAATCCACATAATCTGATTCTCCTAATCGGGGTTTATTTTGTCCAATATATAAGGGGTCTTTTAAAAGAGTTTCATTATTTGTTCCCACATCTATAGTAATAGGCAAACATTGTGATGGTGGAATGCCAGCACAAGCAGTGTAAAGAGAAAGTTTTCCTACAGGTATACCCATCCCATTTGCACCTAAATCCCCTAAGCCAAGAATACGCTCACCATCCGTTACCACAATTACTCCTACTTTTTTATAAGGCCAATTACCTAATATATCTTGAATATTGCCCTTATCATCTGATGTAAGATATAATCCTCGTGGTCGTCTAAAAATATGTCCATATTGCTGGCATGCTTTTCCCACCGTTGGGGTATATATAATCGGCATTAATTCTTCTATGTTGTCAATAAGAGTTTTATAAAATAAAGTTTCATTTCTGTTCTGAAGCCCAACAAGAAAAATATATTTTTCAAGATCATTTGGCTTGCGACGAATATTTTCTAAAACTCTCATTACTTGTTCTTTTTGACTAAAAACTCTTGGTGGAAGAAGCCCTATTAAATCAAACTTATTTCGTTCTGCTTTAGTAAAAGCAGTACCTTTATTCAATATTGGATCATTTAAAATCGAATTCCCTTGTATTAATTGATTCTTCTTCACAATAGATGGTTTTGATTTTGACATAATCTTAATTGGTCTGACCAAAAGGAAATTTAACTCTTAGTGTTAAGTTGTCAAGAAAGTAAAATCTATTTTGAATAATTGTTATTATTAAAATAAAATGATTTATAAAGGAAAGGGATTTGTCAAATCAAGGTCTTTGCATAAATTCTATATTGTAAAAACGTAAGCAATCAATCCGAGGACATCCTAATGAGTGAAGAAGGCGAGAAAAAATCATATCGGTATCTAGTAACACTTCGCTGGTATATCGAAACAGATGAAGAATTGGTTGCAGGAGCAGATGAAACTGATAAAAAAATTCTTGAAATCGTGAGACACCGTTCAAATGGTTCGGCTTCCTGTTCTTCATGTCCAACACGAAGTCAGCAGGGCTATGCTATACTTCCATATCATGATTTTATGGGTAAGAAACCAGTATATATGACTACAGAACAAATAAAAGATTAATTATGACTAATAATCAAACTACAAAAAGCGGTTTAGGTGATATTATAGTAGCTCCGCTTAATAAGCTTGTAAACTGGGCTAGGGCTACATCTCCTTGGTACTTTCAGTTCGGACTTGCTTGTTGTGCTATAGAAATGATGGCGACAGCAGCTTCTCGGCATGATTTGGAGCGTATTGGGATGATGCCACGTTCATCTCCCCGACAAGCTGACGTAATGATTGTGGCTGGGACAGTTACTTTGAAGATGGCAACAAGAGTGAAAAAGTTATATGAGCAGATGGCTGACCCAAAATATGTAGTGTCCATGGGAAGTTGCGCAACTAGTGGAGGACCTTATTGGCAATATGGTTATCATGTATTGAAGGGTGTTGATCTTGTTGTGCCTGTGGATGTTTATGTGCCGGGATGTCCGCCTAGGCCAGAAGCTTTAATTGAAGGGTTGTTAAAACTTCAAGAGCAAATCCTTAAGGAACAGCCTGTTCAAGATACTATTTCAAAAAATATTCGGGAGTTATTTTCTAAAAAAGTTTCCATTACAGAAAACAAGGCTGTCATAGAGGCCTAATACCCCTTCCTCGCAAAAAAAGAGAGGATCTCTATAAAGACAACCGCCTATAGGCGGTTTCTTTATTTTATGAGTTAAAAATTATTCCTGTTTTCTTCAGCCTTAATATTCAAGAATAGTAAGAAAAAACATTGCTTCTATTTATGGCGTCATATGAATACTGAAAAAATTAAAGATGCACTCATCAAAACATTTTCTTCAATGCTTCGCACAACTGAGAGCCTATCTATAGGTGCAGAGATTGAAAATCTAATTTATGATAAAGATTTTAATCGGATCCCGGCCAATGCTGGAGAAGGGTTCTCAGCCTCTGATTTAAAAGAGAATATCGAGACAATACACTCTTGTAATGACATAAAACCATCATTATCAATCGAACCTGGAGGTCAGATAGAATTCGCTTCTAAACCTTATATTCAACTTAAAAAATTAGACCATGAGTTAAAAAAATATATTAAGAGTCTTCTAATTATAGCAGAAGAAAAGAAGCTTATCCTCTCTGACTTAGCTATAGAACCAATTCTACATTCTAATACCATAAACATAATTAATCAAAAAAAGTACAAATTAATGCACAAATATTTTTGTGATACTGGAATATTTGGTCATGAAATGATGCTTAATTCCGCTAGTATTCAAATAAATCTAGACTATACATCTTTAGAACAGGCATCCAAAATGGCTTTTATTGGAGATTGCCTTCATCCTATCACATCACTAATGTTTTCAAACGCTCCTTTTTTTAGGAGCAAACCTTCTGGACGAAAAAATATTCGGGAAATTGTTTGGCGAAATACAGATCCTGCTAGAAGCAATTGCCTTCTTGATCATAATATATCTGACATTAAAACACTCATTGATGATTATTGTGATTATGTGCTTAATACACCTGTTATTTTCATATCTGACCAAGACGGTTTTATCGAAACTTTTGCTGGAAATCTTGAAAACTGGCTTAGTTCGATAGAATCTCATCGTAATATAAAAACAACTGATGTACTGATTGCTCTACGCCAAGTTTTCACTCAGGTAAGATTCAAACATATTTTGGAAATTAGAGGAGCTGATCGATTACCGTTTGGTTATGAAATAGCACCAGCGGCTTTTTTTAAGGGACTATTGAGGTCTCCGCAAATTTTTGATACTGTTATGTCAGAATGCAAAAGTTGGTCAAGTTCGCAGCGAAATATGTTAAATGCTACGGCCAGCACATTAAACTATAATTATAATGTTTTTGATGGAACAAAAATTAAAAAGCTTTGTGAAAAGTTTTTATTGTTAGCGATGGACGGGCTTGCAAGTTTTGATGAAGAGGAATTCCTTGAGCCTTTTGCTGAAAGCTTTTTAAACGACGGATCTTTTTCTCTTTCCATTCAAAAGCTGTTTCATAAATCTGGGAAAGATGTAAAAAAGTTTCTATTTGATCGGTGGTTAGATCAGAAAGCTTTTTTATTCGATCACACAAAAAATTAAAAGAATGTTTTACTAATATATATTTTTGTTTATTTAGATTGTTGAGAGTTAGATAGTGTTCTAATGATCCAAAAAATATTCCTGCACTAATAAAAACATGCGTTTCGTAGGTTGATCTATTTAAATATTTTCTTTATCTGTCTAAAAACCAATTTTAAAGGATCATAGTATCTATCTACTACTCTCTCTTTCATTGGAATAATACCATTATCCGTAATTTGAATATTTTCAGGACAAACATCCGTGCAACAACGGGTAATATTGCACATGCCTGAACCAAATTCATTTTTAACTTCTGACAAGCGATCTTCTATATCTAAAGGGTGCATATCCAAACCAGCAAGTCTAATCATAAAGCGAGGGCCTACAAATTTATCTTTGTTGTTATGGTCACGTAATACGTGGCAGACATTTTGGCATAAATAACATTCAATACATTTCCTAAATTCTTGAATCCTCTCTACGTCTTCTTGCATCATACGATAATCACCATTACTGTCTTTTTTCGCTTTATGTGGCTTAAATGGTGCTATTTTTTTATTTTGTTTATAATTCCAAGAAACATCAGATACTAGATCCTTAATTATTGGAAATGCTTGGATAGGCCTAATTGAAATTTTTTCATTAGTATCGTACTCATTCATTCGGGTCATACATGCAAGCTTTGGTTTCCCATTTATTTCAACACTGCAAGATCCACATTTCCCAGCCTTACAATTCCATCGTACTGCCATATCGTTTGCACTTTCTGCCTGAATACGATGAAT
>TARA_B100000686_G_scaffold150787_1_pt1 | contig 12474 bp, 15 predicted proteins | sample TARA_B100000686 | Tara Oceans TARA_B100000686 (sample SAMEA2622733) | marine metagenome | biome: marine biome (ENVO:00000447); feature: marine epipelagic mixed layer (ENVO:xxxxxxxxx); material: "saline water (ENVO:00002010), including plankton (ENVO:xxxxxxxx)" | depth 150 m
ATTATGAAAATTGGTCTAGATGGACAGCAGGAAGCTGTCTACGAATCCCATGGCAGGGAACCGAACGCACTTTTATTCGACGGGGAAAATATCTGGTCTGCAAATCAATTCGATCATAATGCAACTAGACTTTCACGTGACGGAGAACTCCTTGGCACTTACTCAGTATCTACTTTGCCACGAACCTTAGCTTTCGATGGAGAAAATGTTTGGACCTCAGGTTGCTGGGAAACCTTACTTTATAGATTGGATCTTGAAGGAAATTCGGTACCTCCTGTGGAAACGGAAGGTGCTGGGCCGATAGTGTTGTTTTTCGATGGAGAAAATATCTGGGCTGCAAATGCTCACAGTGACAGTGTTACAAAATTTACTAAAGATGGAAATCCGGAAGGTAATTTTTCAGTGGGTGATGTACCAATAGCATTTACGGAGGAAGGAGAGAATATATGGGTAGCGAATTGGAGAGAACATACTGTATCCAAATTATCAAAAAATGGTGAAGATCTAGGAAGATTTGAGACAGGAAGGTTGCCTTATGGAATTGCTTATGACGGGGAGTATATATGGACTGCAAACAGTATGGATGGAACAGTTACCAAACTCTCTACAGAAGGTGCAATGTTGGCAACATATCCTGTCGGGGCTGCACCAGCAAAAATACTTCCTGTAAACGGGGAAATTTGGGTAACCCTAACAAGCGACGATTCTATAGTTAAACTAACCCCCTGAAAACTGGACGATAATTAAAAAGAGGTTAATTCATGTTTCATATGGTCGATGAGCAGGAAAGTCCTGCTTGGGCAAGAGTATGTGACTTGGTCTTTCAAGATAGACGAGATGATGTTGGTTATTATCTTGAGCAAGCTTCTCCAAAAGGGTCTTCAGTGTTGGAAATAGGCTGTTCAACTGGGCGGATAACAGAATTCCTCGCAGATTTTGGTAAGGAAGTTCATGCCGTAGACCCTTCGGCAGAAATGATAGAGATTGCTAGAAATAAAATTGAAAAATTGTCTAATCCGGGCCAAGTTTTATTTAGCCAGACCACTCTACCTGAATTGAATATTATTTCCGACAGAAAATTTTCTTTAGCGATTGTACCTTCACTGGCATTTATGTCGATTCTATCGTCTGAAGAACAACAAAAATTTCTCCATAATTTGAGGCGCTATTTGAACCCTGGTGGCAAACTGGTTCTTGAGATGAACGTACCGGATCCGGATATCATTTTGGGTGATCCAGCAACTTTGTACCATCTGATGGATGTTGACAACGAAGAAGATGGTGGCAAATTAGTGTTTTACCACCAGAGATACTACGATGATTATGAACAGATAGTGGAAACAAAAATAGTAGTTGAATTTGTTGACGCCCAAGGAATTGTCCGGGAAAAGATTGTCCATGATCTTTCTTTCAGATATACCTTTCGTTGGGAAATGTATCATTTGCTGCGCATTTGCGGATTTGAAATTTTATCGTTGCAAGGAGATTTTGACGGTAATCCTTTCAATGCGGAGTGTGAAAGGATGATTTGGGTTGCGGGGGCTAGGTCATAGGAGACGAGAGTTAGCTTGTCTCGTTATTTGTCTTCAAAGATGCCTGTGAGATCGATATAGGGTTTTAATGATGGATCGATGGCCAATGCTGATTGTAAATGCGTGATTGCTAAATTTGGGTCACTGGACGCCAAATAAGCTAGACCCAGATTGTAAAGGATGGTCGGATTGTCAGGGTTCAGGTCTAGTGCAGTTTCTAAATGGAAAGTAGATCCATCGATTTCTCCTAAGTAATAAAGAGCGATTCCTTTATATAAATAAGGCATTGGATCTGTTGGATTTTCCTCAATAGCCGAACTAGCTCTACCTAGGGCGGAGGAATAGTTTTCAGTATTGAGATCGTGATAAGCCTTACTGAGGTTACTGTAATAGTCACCATAGGATATCTCCCTTGCAATATTAAAATTCTTTATTGCATCTGCAAACATATCTAATTCTCCATAGGAATTTCCTAGATATAAATATAAATCTGCATTTCCAGGTTCCAACTCAATTGCAGTTGAGAAATCTCTAATGGCGTTTTGAAAAGCATCTATCTGATAGTAAGAAGATCCTCGTAAAGACCATGCTTGGCTCAATTTTGGTCTTTGATCTATCACTGAGGAATAATCGGCTATTGCTTTCAAATAGTCAGAATCATCTTCATGTAATTTGCCCCTTAGGAGAAAAGCATCGCTTGCATTGGGATTGGCTACTATTATTTCATCTAATAGTTGTTTTGCTTGCTCAGTACGACCCTGCAAATAATGGCTATGGGCGGTGTCTAATTGAGTGTCATGACTAGAAGAACCACATGCAAAAAAAACTACAAAGGTGACGACGGCGATGAGACTTATGGGTAAAACCTTAGATAAGTCGAAAAAAGGTGAAATTATTGCGGTGCAAATCCTAACTGTGTGGATCGCACCGCAATATTGGTAATCTATCTTTCTCTTGGGAACCAGTAGCAACCATACTCATCTGCGCAATGGGCACAATGAGCTGTTCTGTGGCCTGGTGCAACTTCTCTTGTGATCAGTTCATTCTCATTGCACTTGGGATCTGGCTCTGGGCACAAAGGAGAATAACTGCAGCAAGACGGCGGATTTATTGGAGAAGGCACTTCACCTTCAAGCAACAATTCTTCCTTTTGATCATTAGGATGATATGGTAACGCAGCACCTATTAGAGCTTGGGTGTAAGGGTGTGTCGGAGTGTCAAATAACTGGTCAGTACTAGCTTCTTCAACTAGTTTTCCAAGGTACATAACTCCCATTTTGTCGCACATATATCTAACCGTGGCTAGGTGGTGTGCAATTAACAGATAAGTAAGACCATGCTCTTTCTGTAAATCCATTAATAGGTTCATTATCTGGGCTCTGATAGATACATCCAAGGCTGATACTGGCTCGTCAAGAACAATAAGCTTTGGATTTAATGCTAGTGACCTTGCAACGCCAATTCTTTGTCTCTGTCCGCCTGAAAATTCATGGGGGTAAAGTTCGGCCTGGTATTCTTGCAACCCAACTTCTTCCAAAATGTCTCGTACCTTGCTTCGGATCTCTCCTCGTGTCATCGTTGTATTTACTTCCAGCGGTTCCGCGATGATGCTTTCTACCTTCATTCGTGGATTTAGAGAGGCCCAAGGGTCCTGGAACACAGCTTGGACGCTAGATTTGTAATGTCTTTTTCCTTCTTTGTCCGCGTTTATTGCATCTTTGCCTTCATATAGTATTTCCCCGTCAGTGGGTTCTTCCAACATAAGCACCATTTTGGCCGTTGTAGATTTTCCACATCCAGATTCTCCCACGAGCCCGTATGTGGTTCCAGGTTCAATGGTGAGGCTTATCCCATCTACAGCTTTTAAATATTCTTTCTTTCCCGTCATAGAACCAAACATGCCACCTCCGACTTGGAAGTGTTTTTTAAGATTTCTAATCTCGAGTAAAGCTCCGCTTTCACTTGTCATATTGAACCTCTTTCTGTGTTCTTATTTTGGAATTTATAACGCTCGCGGGAACCATTTGCAGCCGTGTGTATCCATGCATGCAGCACAGTAAGCAACCCAGTGTCCGGGAGACTCTTCTTTAAGGATCGGCTCCAGTAATTCACAGTCTTGATTAGGGTTCTCCTTCGCGTCGCAATTAGGCTGGAAGTTACAACCTGATGGGCGGTTTGTTACGTTAGGAGGGTTTCCAGGGATAGCATATAGCCTCTCAACGTTCTCCTCCATTCTTGGGACAGATCTAATTAGTGCTTCAGTGTATGGATGAAGCGGGTTGTCAAAGATTTCCGTAACCGTTCCCTGTTCGACGATTTTTCCGGCATACATGACTGCCACCCGGTCACACATCTTTGCAACTATTCCAAAGTCATGGGTAATAAATATAATTCCGACCCCTGTATCCTCCTGCAGGTCTCTTAGCAGGTTCAGGTATTGGGCTTGGATTGTTGCATCAAGGGAAGTTGTTGGCTCGTCAGCTATCAACACGGAGGGGTTACAAGAGATACCAATTGCTCCAACTACGCGCTGCCTCATACCGCCCGAAAGCTGGTGAGGGTAGTCTTTCATTCTTGTGTCAGGAGCTGGTATTCGTACCTTCCTCAGCATGTCAATAACAGTTTCTTTTAATCCAGTCCCTTTGAGGCCTTCATGGATCTTTAATGCTTCGCCAACCTGGTCTTCGATGTCAAAGACAGGGTTCAGGGCGGTCATTGGGTCCTGTAGCACCATAGCTATCTTGTCCCCTCTTACTTTATTCATCTCGCTTTCATCTAGGTCAAGAAGATTTTCTCCTTCGAGGAGAATTTCACCACCTACAATGTGACCTGGAGGCGACGGAATAAGTCTCATCACAGAGCTAACTGTGACTGATTTTCCTGAACCGGATTCCCCGACAATCCCCAGTGTTTCACCTTTCCTTAAGTTAAAACTGACTCCATCAACAGCCTTAGTGACACCCCAACGTGTCACGAAATAGGTCTGAAGGTCTTTTACCTCTAATACTACGTCGCCAATTCGGCTATCTGAAGCCATGTCTTGAACTCCTATGTAATCTCGTTCTTTGTTGTTTCCAACGAAGCGTTATTTAGTCTCGTGAAAACAGCGCCTGAATTCAGGCGCACCCCGACAAATTAAGTACACGCCACTATAACGAACAGGACCGGAAAAGGCAATAGCTAAACAGGCACAAATTCGGGACGTTAAAGTGATTTGATATCATTCAGGTTCGGGGAAAAAATCAGCCCCTTTTACGATCATGTCTTGCTGGCTGATAATCAGATTTTTCACTCTGGGAAGATACTCTTTTGTCCACCTTGGGTCAGATCGGACTTTCTCTCTAGATTCTTCGAAATGGGTATAATCTCTGTATCCCCATATGTGAACGATGCGGTTAAGGGGTCCCACATCTGTGTAATACCAGCCTGCAAGCTTTATACCCTGATCCTTTCGAATTTTGAAGGCCACTTCTTCCACTGCCTTCATGTATTCTGGAACAGACCCTGGTTTCAAGTCGTAGATCCTCATGTCGTAAATCAAGATTACCTCCCTCGCTTAATGAACTTAGACTCTAGGTTTCAATGAATTTGATAGTGGTCCAGCCAATATCTAGATGAAAGTATTCACCTTTGGTCCAACCCGAATCAACAAGGGTCGCCCACCCTTCAGACTCTGAAAGGTCAGTTTCTAATTGAGATTCTTTTGAAGGGAATGCGAACCACAGGCTCCCGTTATTTTTTAGTACGGCCACTGCGGCAGCTGCTAATTCCAGCACATCTAGTTGGTTTCGGACAAATATCAAAGCTATATCAAATAAATCATCAGCGCTGTATGAAATTTTGGAGCCGAACGGCAGTTTTACCTTACTGATGGCCTGCAAAAAATTTTCAGGAGGAGAATATACGAGTACGGAAGAATGTTCCTTCACTCCTAATTTTAGGAAATTTTTTTCATTCATCTAAAACATTTCCTGAATGCAGGGTGAATAATTGCTCTGTAGATAGGCACGGCAGGCATCAATATTATGAATCATGATATTAAACATATAAATATCACCTATTGAAATATTTATTTATATCACTATAATTCCGCCTTGGCCTCGCTGCATTAGGCCGTTTTGCCGGATAAACAGATTACTAGGTAAGCGGATAAATGACTTTGAGGAATAAATGTACATATATAGATAAAAATTATCAAAACCAAAGTAAATTTGGTACTAGAGAAGGTGGGGATTAAAATGGTTGATTACAGAGCCTGTCCAAAATGCCGTGGGGACATGCATACCCGTAGGGATACTTTTGGAGACTTTAAAGAATGTATCCAGTGCGGATTGATGCAGGATTTAGAATTACAGAAAAAATCGGAAGCATTGGTAACTGGAGACGGGGCAGAAAGCAAGAAAGGTCAAGCTGCCTGATCTTCAGTTGAACTTCTTTTCTCAAATACGAAACGAGTTTCGATTGGAAAATCAGATAATAAAATCTTGATTACTTAGGTATAGGTTCCTTCCCAATGGGATTTGAACAAGAGTAATTGGAGTTGACATTGTCTTTGCTAATATTGACTGCTCATGGCGATATTAATAAAATCATTGATGTAGATCAGTTTTGAAAACTATGCAAATCCCTGATACGCAAGATTGTATCGAGGATGCACGAAGATGTTGGGAGGTCTAAATGACAACTACTCAAGGCCCGGCGCCACTCTCTATAGTAATTAGTGAAGAGGCAGCTCATCACGTAAAAGAATTTGCCGCTGCTGAAGGAAACTCCGAAGCTGACCTACGGGTTGGGGTAAAGGGTGGAGGATGCTCAGGATTAACTTACATTTTGGAAATAGTGAATGATGGCCCTAGAGATACAGATAAAGTAATAGACGAAAACGGTGTGCGGCTTTTTGTTGATAAAAAGTCTTACGTGTTTTTAGCCGGCACGGTTCTCGAATACTCTGGTGGTTTAAATGGAAAGGGGTTTGTATTCAACAACCCTAATGCCAAAACTACGTGCGGCTGTGGTACTTCGTTTAGTGTGTAGGTAAGTCATTACTTGAATGAAAAGCCTGTTTTTGTAGATCTCTTAACCTATTTCAGCAGGATAGATTTATACGGGGAAGATTCCTTAGATCTCCTTGATAGATTGTCCACCAATAAACTCGAAAACCTCACCGAACCGTACACAGGGATGAGTTCGGTTCTGACTACAAATAAAGGTCGAATAATCGACCTACTTGGTGTAAACCGACTTCCTGACAGAGTTTTGGTAACGACGGCTAAAGAGTCAAAGGAAAAAGTCATTGAGTGGATTGAGTTTTATACCATCATGGAGGACGTTTCAGTAAAAGATATTTCTGCTGAAACATGTCATTTTCGGTTGTTAGGTGAAGAATGGGATGAGTTATTTCCGAGTATATCGAAACTTTTGCTACGAGATTCTATGCATTGTGAAATTGAAGGTGAATCTGTAATTGCAATAAGAGAGGAAATGTCCAACGTCCCATGCATAGATATTATCGGTCCTATAACTGCACGTTCTAAAATCAGTGATTTTTTAGGTAAAAAGTTTAATGAATTTAGTCTTAAAGAATTCAATCAATTTAGGTTGAAACTTGGTATACCTGTATTTGGATTTGAATTGACAGAAGATTTTAATCCCCTTGAGGCAGGCTTGATTTCTCATATTAGCTTTAACAAAGGATGCTATATTGGCCAGGAAGTAGTAGCTAGGTTAAACACATATGACAAGGTGCAGAGAAAACTTGTTAAATTAGCGTGGCAGGGAAATCTTGACCGCAAGGAAATTACTTGTGACGGTAAGCCAATAGGAGTTATAACTTCGGCGGAAAAGGGAATTGGGTTAGGGTTTGTTCGAAACACATACGCAGAACTTCAAAAAGAACTGGACTGCGGCGATCGAAAGATTGTGGTGACAGAAATATTGGCTGAGTAGTTAAAATTCCGTAGTTGGTAAAGGAGCAGGAAGAGTAACTCCACCATCTACCACAATAACTTGACCCCTTATCATTTCTGCATCCTCGCTACACAAGAAGGCTGTAACTTTTGCTATGTCTGATCCTGTTATAACTCTCCCTGCTAAAGTATTTTTGACAGCAGACACCATATCCTTTTTGTTTGGGAAGGATTCTAAAGCATCAGTTTGAACATAACCTCCCGACACAGCATTAACGTTAATGCCCTTTTCAGCGAATTCTACCGCCAAATATCTGGTGAGCGACTCAAGTGCCGCTTTAGATGTCCCTACTGATAGGTAGTACGGTAAGACCTTTCTGGAACCTTCTGAAGTGATGTTCACAATGGAGCCGCCATTGGGCATTAATTTAGATGCTTCGATCGAACACAACCATGGTGCTCTGGCATTAATGTTCATTGCCCAATCCCAATGTTTTGGAGTTAATTCGTCGACATTTCTCTGAACCCCGGAGGCCGCGTTATTTATCAAAACGTCCATTGTGTTGAATTCTTGGGCGACTGATTGAAACATTTTCGATATCTGGTCTGGTTCTGCTAAATGAGCACGCAATTTTAAGCACTTGACGCCTAAATTTTCTATCTCTTGTTGGGCTTTCTCAGCTGCATTGTGATTTCGAAAATAATTGAAGACTATGTCATAGCCAAGGTTGCCAAATTCCAAGGCTATAGATTTTCCTATACCTCTTGAACCACCAGTTATGAGTGCCACCTTATTTTGAGCATTAGCCATTGATAAATTTAGGCTTCGTTTGCTAGATAGCCATACCTCCGTCCACACTGATTATTTGTCCAGTAATATATTTTGCTTTTTCACTGGCAAGGTATGCAACCATGTGAGCAATATCGTCTACTTCGCCAAAGCGAGCCATGGGTATCCAAGTCATAATTGTGTCTTTTTGCTTGTCTGATAGAACGTCAACAGTATCGGTATGTATATATCCGGGCGTTATGGTATTCACAGTTATGTTTCGGGTAGCAACTTCCTTGGCAAGAGCGAATGTAAAACCGTTTATTGCTGCTTTTGAAGCTGTGTAATTGGTCTGGCCTATGTTTCCCCTAAGACCGACCACAGAACCGATATTGATTATTCTTCCCCATCTGGACCTCACCATTGTTCGTAGCACGGCACGACTGCAGTAAAAAGTGCCGTTTAAATTTGTATTTATCACCCGAGCCCAGGCTTCGTCCGACATTCGAAGGAGAAGACCGTCGTCTATAATCCCAGCGTTATTTACGAGAATATCAATTTGTCCGAAGTGATCAGTGACAACATCCACCATTTTTGTTACTTGATCTAGGTTTCCAACATCTGCTTGGCATGAAATAGAATCTATTCCCAAGTCTTTTAAATATTTGACAGTCTCTTCAGCTTCTTGTTTGGAAGAGTTGTAATTTACTGCGATGTTCACGCCTTCCTCAGCCAATTTTGCTGCTGCAGCTTTTCCAATTCCTTTTGCTGCTCCTGTAACTAACGCTACCTTTCCTTTCAGTTCAGTCACTTTTTCTCCCGTAAATTTATTTTTTATGCTCTCGGTTAATCATCCACGGTGGACATCACAGCGGAAACTTCTTTGTTCATTTCTTGAATCAGATTTGTATCCACGCACATTTTAGCTAAACCTACTGCCCTTTCTATGGTGCCTGAAGAAGCGCTGCCATGTCCGATTATACTCACCCCATTAACACCAAAAACTGGCCCGCCTCCTCTCGCATCTACTACGTTGTTATTCTTGTAAAGATCCTGCATTAGGGCATCAAGCTGTTTCTCTGGTAGTTTTCCGTTCAGAGCTGTTTTTAATTGAGCGGCGAGACCCCTACCAAGGCCTTCTACTAGCTTCAAAACTACATTACCAACAAATCCGTCACATACAACAACATCAGCCTTTCCCGTAACCAAATCATTACCTTCAATGTTTCCTATGAAATTCAAACCACTTTTTCTAAACAAGGCACTTGCCTCTTTTGATTGTATGTTTCCTTTTCCCTCTTCACTTCCTACGCTAAGCAAACCTAATTTCGGGTTTTCAACACCAATAAGTAATTTGCTAAAAACAGACCCTAATACTCCAAACCCCAATAACTGAGAAGCTTTGCAGTCAAGATTAGAACCCAGATCCAGAATGGTTTGGTTTGGAGCAGCGCCTATTATTGGCCCTCCAATTGCTGGCCTTTCTATACCCTTTATGGTTCCTAATAGAACTACTGCTGCTGCCATAGTGCCGCCGGTGGACCCCATGGATATAACGGCATTTGTGGTTCCAGTTTTTACTAAATTGGTTGCTACTAGGATGGATGCAGTAGGTTTTTGTCTCAAAGCTAGTGCTGGAGCCTCATCATCTTCTATCTTTCCTTCTGAAGCTACAAAATGGATAGGGAGATTTTTTGTATCGTGTTTTGCTAGTTCTTTCTCTACTGGTTCTTTATCTCCGACGATAAAAACCTCTGCTAAACCGTTTTTGGCCGCTTGGATGGCTCCTTCTACGGGTATGGCGGGTGCGTTGTCTCCCCCCATGGCATCGATAGACACCTTTAATAATTCAGTGTTAGGCAAAGTTCGACTCCTAATTTATGGGGCAATTATGGGTTTTGTAATGTCACTGAGGTTTCGCCAGAGATGATGGTGTCCCCATCTTGCCGGACTATTTGAACTGAACAGGTTATTTGAGTTCCTGTCTCTACATTTTCAGACTTTTTGATGCTACCGGAAGTTTGAATTTTGTCCTCTGGGTATACGGGGGATTTGAATCTCATTTTCATTTTACCTGTTTTATACCAGGCGTCAGCAAAATTTCTAACCATCAACTCTGAGATAGTGGCCGCTACCATCATGCCATGACCGATATTTTTGCCAAACTGTGAATTTTTGGCGAACTCTTCATCAATATGTATTGGATTGTAATCTCCGGAAGCGTCTGCATACATAAGGATTTGTTTCATAGTTATGAGTTTACTGATCGGTACCAGTTCGTCGCCAACTTGCAGATTTTTCATTCGATTTTATTTTCTGCAGGTAACATTATTGTACTTTTACCTTCCATCACCTGATCCCCTGAAGACCTCAACACCGAAAGATTCACAACCATAAATCTCCAATCGCCTCTGATGTTATTGGAGGCAAGTGATGCGATACATCTCAAATTTTCACCCACCCGAACAGCATCTTTAAATTCCATTTCTTGGCCAACATGCAATGTGCCCCCAGGTATTTGTAGGTCTATCACTACACCTCTAAGACTCAATGCTGCCAGAGCCATTGGAGGTGCTAATTCTGTTCCTGAGCTATCAAGATGTCTCTCTGAGTCATCTTGAACGGCGTGGAGATACAGGTCTACCTCTTCATGGGTAAGGGTATATTTTTGATCTGATACCTTGCTTCCAGTTTCTAAAAGAGAATAATCAACTGCCAATAGATACTCGCAAATGCTTATTAATTCATATTGGAACTCAAAAAGCCGCAAATTACAGCTACTACAAAGGAGATCCGAGAGCAATTATATAGCTACCATCCCAATATTTCTTTGTTTACTCGAATCTCTTATATATTGTGCAAAGGAATTACCGTAATTTATTGCTTTTTACAATTGATACTTATTTTGCTCAAAAACATGGATGAATTTGGTCGAATCAAATAGAATTCTTGTCAGTTGTATTGGGAGTCGAATTATTTGATAGATATAGAACTGATTAGGGAAAAGCCTGAGTTTGTTAAAGAGTCGTTCAAAAGGAGAGGAAAAGAAGTTCCTCTAACTGAGATAATTGATCTGGACCAGAGGCGTAGAACGGCAATAAGTGAAATGGATTCTCTAAGGGCAAGGCGAAATGCGGTGTCGAAAGAAATCGGCAGTTCCAAGGAGAAGCCGCCCGAATTAATAGCAGAAATGAGGCAAGTAGGGGCGCGAATTAAGGATTTGGAGGGGGAAGAAAATGAAATTAGCGATCGACTACATCACATCATGCTTGATGTGCCGAATATTCCCAGTGAATCAGCGCCAGATGGTGCTGATGAAAGCGCTAATATCGTAATAAGGTCTGTAGGAGAGCTACCCAGCTTTGATTTTGAGCCAAAACCTCATTGGGAAATAGGTGAAAATCTGGGCATCATTGACTTTCAAAGAGGAGTCAAATTAGCTCAATCCCGATTCTATTTGCTCAAAGGAAAAGGGGCTCGACTTCAGAGGGCTTTAATCTCTTGGATGCTAGATTTTCACACGGAGGAACATGGGTATAAAGAACTTTACCTACCTTATTTGGTAAATAGGGATACAGTGACGGCTTCCAGTCATCTTCCACATTTTGAGGAGAATATGTACCACGATGAAGAGGATGATCTTTTTATGGTACCCACAGCTGAGGCCCCAGTGACTGGCATGTTTAGGGATGAGATCTTAGATGGCGAAACCTTGCCTCTTAAATTTGTCTCGCACACGCCATGCTGGAGAAGAGAGAAATTTTCAGCAGGGAGAGATACTAGAGGAATAAAAAGAGTACATCAGTTCGACAAGGTTGAAATGTACAAATTCGTGGAACCTAACAGTTCCTTTGAAGAGCTTGAGTCACTGTTGAAAGACGCAGAACAAGTTTGCGTTGAACTAAACATCCCACATAGAGTTCTTGAGCTATGCACGGGCGATTTGGGGTTTGCAGCTGCTAAAAGCTATGATGTCGAAATGTGGGGGGCCGGAACACAAGAATGGCTAGAAGTCTCTTCTTGTTCGAATTGTACCGATTTCCAAGCCCGCAGAGCAGCGATTCGGTATAAAGATTCTAGGGAATCTAGGCCAAGATTGTTGCACACTTTGAATGGATCAGGGCTTGCGGTGCCTCGAGTGATGATAGCTATTCTTGAAAATTATCAGACTGCTGACGGTTCAATAGAAGTACCTGAAGTTTTAAAATCGTACGCAGGATTCAGTCATATATCTAGGGAATAAAACGCTATTATTAGAAAATAATCG
>TARA_B100000686_G_scaffold355301_1_pt1 | contig 12454 bp, 13 predicted proteins | sample TARA_B100000686 | Tara Oceans TARA_B100000686 (sample SAMEA2622733) | marine metagenome | biome: marine biome (ENVO:00000447); feature: marine epipelagic mixed layer (ENVO:xxxxxxxxx); material: "saline water (ENVO:00002010), including plankton (ENVO:xxxxxxxx)" | depth 150 m
CCAGGCTATCTTGTCATCGTATGCACTCGCTGAAAGAACGTCCAAATCGCCATCTCCATCCACATCTGCAGCATGCACGCTTCGCGGTTTATCAGCCGTACTAGTAAGGTAGCGATTCGTAAAATTTTCATTGCCGTCATTCTCATGAAAGATGATTATATCCTCTTCACTCTCTCCTGAAAGCACATCCATATCTCCGTCTCCATCCATATCCGCAGCGTATACGGCCCATGAATAAAACAATGTAGTATCGATCGATTCTTTTGTAAAATTCTGACCGCTATTGTTATTTTTAAACCAGTAAACCCCTCCAAAACCACTGCTATTATGAGATATGCCAACAGGGTCCATGTCTCCATCTCCGTCCATATCCGCTAAATGAAGTGCGCGTGCCAATTTTAGTTCTGTTGAAATTGTATTGGATGTAAAGTTTTCACTGCCGTCATTAGTATACAACACTAAATTCCCATCGGTATATGAAACTGCGACCACATCCAAATCGCCATCTCCGTCCATGTCTCCAGCACGGACTGAGTAAAGACAATCCTGAAGCCCGTTAGAAATTGTATGTGTAGTAAAATTCCCTGTTCCGTCATTTTCGTACCAAGAAAGTATATCATCACAAGATGCCGAAAGGAGATCCATGTCGCCGTCTTCATCCAGGTCTACAGCTTCTACAAATCTTCCTTGTAGTAGAGTAGAATTAATTGTATCGGCCGTAAAGTTCTCATTTCCGTCATTCTTGTGCCACACTAAATCATTCCCCAGTGAAATGGCATCCATATTTCCATCGCCGTCCAAATCCGCAACTTCTACACACATCATGCCCGAATTAGCTTCTGTAAAAATAACTGTACCGTTGGAAAAATTTCCACTTCCGGTATTTTCAAACCAGGAGATGCTTTTACCATCATATGTAGCAGAGAGGATATCCAGATCTCCATCACCGTCCATATCTACGGTATTCACACTTCTTGCACCGTCCTCGGTTGTAGAAATAACATGCGTAGTAAAAGCGGTATCCAGAGTATAGGTATTTCTGGAATACACGGATCTTTCTGAAAAAGTAGAAATTTTTATTTCAGGATCATAATTGCCATCTGGCTGACCTGTTTCAGAAATTAAAATGGACATAAATAAAAAAACTGCTGAAGATGCGGAAAATTGTTTCATTAGATTCCTCCCTACTCTATTATTAAGAAATGTGTATTTACCTCGATAGATACATTTCTGTGGCAAGTGTTATATTAGCATCCACGCAAAATTTTTGCAAGGAATACCATAAATTATATAATTACGATAAATTATATAAAATAAATATAGTATCCAGTTTGAAGGTAATTAAAGATTAGGAAGAAGATGTAATTTAAAATGACAATCATTTTCGTAATTTTTGCATCATATATACTAGTATAAACATATGTTAGGCGCAGCTTATTTAATATTTTAATATCCAGAAAATACTGAAATAAAAAAAATGAATTCCAAAGATACATCTTTTATGAAAATTGCGATTGATGAAGCATTAAAAGGCCGAAGCAGTGTTTATCCCAATCCAAGGGTGGGCGCAATAGTGGTTTATAAGGATGAAATTATATCAACAGGATATCATGAAAATTTTGGTGGTCCGCATGCGGAAGAAATTGCCATAAAAAATATCACAGATACTATTACAGATGCTACTCTTTATGTAACGCTTGAACCGTGTATACACCAGGGTAAAACCGACCCATGTGTTCAGCTTATTGACTCAAACATATTCAGTCGAATAGTTATAGGAACAAGGGATCCGAACCAGACAGCTGGCGGAGGAATTGAGAAACTAAGAGAAATGGGTTTTCAGGTAGATGTAGATATCTGCAGTTATGAATGCAAAAAAATCAACAGAAGGTTTTTTACATTTCATGAAAAAAAGCGTCCTTATATAATATTAAAAATAGCGTCCACTCTTGATGGTTTTATCGCACAGCCTGACGGTATTTCCAAATGGATAACAAATGAATTTTCCAGAGATTCAGTGCATGAACTTAGAGCCACCTGTGACGCAATTTTGGTCGGAAACGGAACTATAGAAAAGGATGACCCTGATCTTAGCAGCCACGGTAAAGGGAAAGACCCCAGAATTATTCTCTTTGCCTCAGAAACCATAACTGATTCTGGCGCAAGAGTGTTAACCAAAAATCCAATCATTTTTACAGAAAAGAATCTATCTGATAATTCTGAAAAGAATATTCATCATATATTAAATTCATTGTATGAAAGGTCTTTCCAGACACTGCTTGTAGAAGGCGGTGGTATTACATTTACTCATTTTCTTAAGAGTGAGATTTTTGATGAACTTCACATATACTTTGCTCCGAAAATGATTGGTACAGGTCTACCCTTTTACAAACATAAAAGAATATTAACAGATGATTCTGCTTTAACTATACATAAGATTAAAAAATTTAAAAACGATATTAAAATTATTTACCATAAAGAATAATGTTTACAGGTTTAGTTGAAGAAATAGGTACAATAGTGAGCCATCAGAATACTCCGGACGGTATTGAGATTACAATTGAAGGTAGAAAAGTTATGGATGACCTGGAGGTGAACGACAGTATATCCTGTTCGGGAATCTGTCTTACAGCAATAAAAACAGATCACAAATATTTTGGAGTACAGATAGTAAAAGAAACATTGCAAAGAACAACGGCCCGATACTGGAATGAAGGAACAAAAGTGAATCTGGAACGCTCTCTTCTCCCTACTTCAAGAATGGGAGGCCATTTTGTCCAGGGTCATGTTGACGAAACAATAGAAATAATCAACATAACTCCCGGAAAAGACTCTGCAGTATGGCACTTCAGTCTAACCGATAGAATTGAAAACTATATTGTAGAGAAAGGATCGGTTTGTCTTGATGGAATCAGTTTAACAGTTGCTCACAAAAATAAAGACTATTTTACCGTTGCTCTTATCCCTCATACTTTAGATATTACGACCTGGAATAGAAAAGAAGTTCAAGATAAAGTAAATATTGAAGTAGATATTATGGCAAAATATATTGAAAGTCTAATAGGAGTCCGTAGTGGAGTTTAGTACAATTCAGGCTGTACTTGACGATATTTCATCTGGTAGGCCTATTATTGTAATAGACAGTGAAGACAGGGAAAATGAAGGTGATCTTTTTATACCATCAGAGCTGATTACTCCAGAAACCATTAATTTTATGGCAAAGGAAGGCCGTGGACTAATATGTGTATCTATTACCAACGAACGGGCAATTGAACTGGATCTTGAGCCAATGGAAAGGCGAAACTCCAGCCTCCATAAGACAAACTTTACAATAAGTGTAGATGCAAAAAAGAACACGACTACAGGCATATCAGCTTTTGACCGTTGTATCACTGTGAAAACCCTTATTGATGACAATTCAAAATCTGTTGATCTGGCAAGACCAGGTCACATATTTCCTATTGTAGGGAAAGACGGAGGTGTGTTAAGGCGTGCAGGACATACGGAAGCCAGTATTGATCTATCAGTTTTAGCAGGTTTTAAACCAAGCGGTGTTATCTGTGAGATAATAGCCGATGATGGTGAGATGGCAAGAGGAAATGAACTAAAGAAATTTTCAAAAAAGCATAATTTGAAAATTATTTCAATATCTTCTCTGATTAATCATTTAAGAAAAGAAAAGAGTCTCGTAAAAAAAATTGAGGAAATAGAGCTACCCACAAAGAATGGGGATTTCAAACTACATCTATATGAAGGACTTTTTGATAATCAGACACACTTAGCTCTTACAAAAGGTAATTATTTAAGATCTGATTCCGTATTGGTCAGGGTCCACTCTGAATGCTTAACAGGTGATGTCTTTAATTCGCTGAGATGCGATTGCGGCAATCAATTGGATGCTGCCATCGATGCTATTAATAAAAATGGTTCAGGTGTTATAGTTTATCTCAAACAGGAAGGACGGGGTATAGGGTTAAAGCATAAAATTCAAGCTTACAAGCTACAGGAAAAAGGACTGGATACAGTTGAAGCAAATAAAAAACTGGGTTTTAAACCTGATCTACGGGACTATGGAATTGGTGCACAAATCTTAAAAGATTTAGGTGTCAATAAGCTTACTGTTCTAACAAATAATCCTAAAAAACTAATCGGTCTCGAAGGTCACGGACTTGAAATTGTATCTAGAACTCCGATAATTATAAAACCAAATAAGGTAAATGAAAAATATCTCGATACAAAAAAAGAGAAACTAGGGCATATATTAAACTCATGATTGCTATAACAATTAGCTCATTTAATGAAAAGATCACTAATGGTTTACTTAACGGGTGTATGAAAGCACTTAATAAGAATGGATTTAAAACTGGAAACATTGAGGTTTTTCGTGTTCCTGGTGCATTTGAGATCCCTGGTAAGGTAAAGTCTTTGGCACGGTCTACTAATTATAATTGTATTATAACACTTGGATGTGTATTAAAGGGAGAAACAGATCACTATCATTACATAAGTAAAGCAGTCACAAATGGAATAATGTCAATCACGCTAGAGTTTGAACTACCTTATATAATTTTTGGAGTATTAACTTGTCAGAATAAAGATCTAGCCATAGCTAGATCTGGAGAAAATCTAAATATGAATAAAGGCTATGAAGCAGGACTCGCAGCTGCTAAACTTCTTAATGGATAGCTTTTTTATAATTTAAATTTTAACCAATTAAACAAAATTAAGTTGAAAATAATCTATTAAAGTTTTCCTTGACTTATTTTAAATAAACCAATACTTTAACCATTGAAGGTGCTGGTTTGGTACCTTTGGTATGTGGAAGGGGTGGTAGTTCACGTTGTACCGAGGACATTGTGAGCTCTGCCCCATTTTTTTTATACCATATATAATCTTATACATTAATTTATTCTTATATATATTATTATTATTGAATATAATAATTAATATAACCAGCAACTATATTTGATAATATCTGAATTCCTGTTTAAATATTTCATTCAAAATAGCTATAAATATATAGATCAAATACAGGTACTTAATCCAATATTATGGTTGATTGTTAGATAAGGATAATAAATTAATATTTTTAGATCTTAGTGAGGTTTTTATTCTCATATAAATTACTAAATTTTCATCATAAAACGTTGTATTACAAATTCTACTTATTTTGTCTAATAATTAAATAATCTAATTATTCAAACCATCCTTCCTGGACCAATAATGGTTTTATAATATCCCATTGATAACCTTTTCGTTGTAAATAATCGATCAATTTTTTTCGTTCAAAAGTATTTTTCTCTTTTTTTAATTTTGTACGCTTTTCAATAATTGAGACAATAAGCGATTCCTGAGGAAATTCATCATACACTGTAAACATAATTTCTTCAACTACTTTAGGTGAAATATTATGTTTCCCTATTGCATTTCTTATTGCATACGGACCTAATTTTTTATTTTTAATCCTGTCTCTGATAAACAGGGTAGCAAATTCTTTATCATTCAAATAATTCTTTTTTTCAAGTTCATCAATAACAATTGCAATTTTTTTTGAATTATATTTATTTTGCTTTAATCGTTGAAATAATTCATTTTTACTTCGCATACGGTAACTTAATAGCCTTATAGCTTTATTCTTGATACGAAATAATTCTTCCTTGTTTTGAATTTCATCCAATTCTAAGTCAGAAAATTTTTTACCAACTTTCAAATTTTTTAATATAAAAACGTCTTCAGATATTCCGAAGACGATCCCATTATTTAATTTAATTGTATAACGATTTTTTTTTCGCTTTTGCTGGCAAATAGAAATAATTTTATGATTTTTGGTCGGGAACTTCTTCTTCATTCATACCCATGAATGCTTTGACTTTATCAATTATTTCTATGAGAGTATCATTATTTTCTTTTAAATATTGTTTTGAGTTCTCACGCCCTTGGCCAATCTTCATATCTCCATAAGAGAACCATGCACCAGTCTTTTCAATAATATTTCCAGATACAGCTAGATCAAGTATATCACCTTCAAAGGATATGCCCCGACCATACATTAAATCAAATTCTGTCTGCTTAAATGGAGGGGCTACTTTATTTTTAACTATTTTTACACGAACGCGGTTCCCGACACTTTCCCCACTATCCTTTAGGGTTGTAATTCTTCTAATTTCCATTCTAATCGAAGAATAAAATTTTAATGCACGACCACCTGGCGTCGTTTCAGGATTTCCAAACATTACTCCGATTTTTTCCCGTATCTGATTAACAAATATTACGGTTGTATTTGATCTACTTACTGTACCAGTCAATTTTCTCAATGCTTGTGACATTAATCGGGCCTGTAATCCCATGTGGGAATCTCCCATATCACCTTCTAACTCTGCTCTTGGAACTAGGGCCGCAACAGAATCAACTATTATTACGTCTAAAGCACCGCTCCTTACCAATGTTTCACATATTTCCAGGGCTTGTTCTCCATTGTCAGGTTGAGAGATAAGTAAATCTTTTGTATTAACACCCAGTTTCTTCGAATATTCAGGATCGATAGCGTGCTCTGCATCTATAAATGCAGCATAGTTTCCAGATTTTTGTGCTTCGGCAACAATATGCAAAGCCAAAGTTGTTTTACCTGAAGATTCAGGACCAAATATTTCTATGATGCGGCCCTTGGGAACTCCACCCACACCTAAGGCTACATCAAGTGATAAACATCCTGTAGAGATTACGTTTTCCATCTGAGAAAACTGATTGTCTCCAAGTCTCATAATTGATCCCTTTCCAAATTGGCGATCAATTTGAGAAATTGCAAGTTCTAATGCTTTTGCCTTTTTTGATTCAGTCGCCATATCAAAAACCCTTTATAATGTTTCACCTAATGGAAAAGAATGTAATAATGTATAAACTGCTCCATTGGGCAACAATTCACTGCTGAAAAATTGCACACGATCTATGGGAAAAACAATTGTGTCATAAGATGATTTTAAAAATAAATCAATGTTAGGAGTATACTTTTGAGGATATCTGATTCTAGCCAAGGTAATATGAGGAAAAAATTCCCTTTGCCCAGTATAATACCCTATATTTTCCAAATTTTCTCTTAATGATCCAGCAATAGCATTCAATGGGTTTATATTTCCATTAATACCAAGCCACAAAACCCTGGGTCGTGATGGTGTTGGGAAACACCCTGTACCACCAATTGATAATTCCATGGGCTCAAATTGGTTGGTAACCTTTTTAACAGATTTAATAATTTTATTAAGACTTGATTCTGGTGTATGACCCAGAAAATTCAAAGTAAGATGCAATTGTGGATCACGAACCCAGTTTATATTTCCAGGAAAATCTTTCATAGATGAATAATACATATACTTTAATGATTTTATTCTCTCTGGTACTGGAATAGATAAAAATGTTCTTAATAATTTTTCATTCATTGATCAGTGCTAATCTTAGAAAATTTAGTGAAGCCTGGCTTGTTCTTTTTTTATTGGTAATGCGATTCCCCTCAAATTGTATTTTCTTAATATTAGTGGTTCCTCTAAATGCCAAAGCAATATAAACAAGTCCAACTGGTTTTTCTATAGTACCACCCACTGGGCCAGCAATCCCAGTAACAGAAAGCCCTATATCTGCTTTAAACTTTGATGATATATTTTTTGCCATTTCTTCAGCTGTTTCAGCACTAACTGCACCATAATTTTTTAAAGTCGATGATTGTATACCGAGTTCATCCTCTTTTATTTTATTGTTATATGCAACAATACCGCCTATATATACTTTTGAACTTCCAGATATTTGAGTGATACGATGTCCAATTAGTCCTCCTGTACAGGATTCTGCAGTTGCAATGGTCAATTCCTTACTAATGCATAATCGAACAATAACTTCCGCAATATCTATATTATTTTTTGCATATATAAAATATCCCAATATATCTGAAATATTATCGGATAGCATTATAATTGACTCTTTATCATAACCAGTGAGTCGTATATCCACACCATAGTAAGAAGGATAATAACCAATTGTGCAGTTATGTTCCTTGGATATGGGTTGTTTTATTTTCTCTATCAGAGAAGATTCGGGAATTCCAGTTGTACGTAACAATTGAATATTTGGAATCGTAACACTTTTTTCTTTTATATAAGGTACAATTGATTCATTCATCATAGATTTCATTTCATTTGTAACGCCTGGCAAAACTATTAATTCGGTTGAATTAATTACAAACCAGTAACCACTAGCAGAACCTATCGAATTAGGTATCATATTTCCGTCTTTTGGAATCAAAGCCTGGGACCTATTAGATTCAGGAATTTTCATTCCCGAATTCTCAAATCTATGTTTTAATTTATTCCAATAATCTTCATCAAATTCGAAATCTGTACCTACAAAATCAAAAATAACTTCTCTTGTTATATCATCATCAGTAGGACCCAATCCTCCTGTAGTGATTAATAAATCAGGATTAGTATTTATAATAAATTTCAAAGATTTCTTAATAGATAAATGTTCATCAGGAACTGTTATTTGTTTCCTTATATTACATCCAAGGCTTGTTAAAGTTTTTCCCAACCAGGATGCATTTGTATTAATGGTTTGACCGCTTAGGACCTCATTTCCAATAGATAGAATGACTACATTCATGTTGTCCAAAAATAATAAATACTCTGTGTCATAAATAATGCTAATATCCCTGCTACAACATCATCCATCATTACCCCCACACCAGATTTAACATCATCCATAATTTGAACAGGCCCAGGTTTGAAAATATCAAATATTCGAAACCATAAAAAAGATATAAACCCCCAAATAATACTTTGCGGGAGCAACCAAAGTGCTATCCATTGGCCCACCCATTCATCAATTACTATTACTGATGGGTCTTCATCTCCCCATTCTTCAATTAAAATATCAGAAACCGCTACACCTAAAAAAAATAAAGCTAGCGTAATTAACAAAAATAAAGGACTATCAATATAAGGTACAATAAAGTACCAAGTAAGATAAGCTACACCACTACCCCAGGTCCCAGGAGCAAACGGAAGTCGACCTATATAAAAAGTTGTACCAATAATTTCGGCAATTCTAATATGAATATTCATTCGTTCTTTAGAAAACCAATTATGGTATTTCTATTAGAATAAATATATCCAAAACCAGTTAAAACTGTAATAATAGTTACAATTAAAGTAAAATTGTAGATAAGATGATAATCTCTAACCACTTTAAGAATAGTAAATGCCCAAGAAAACGATAATCCTTTTATTCCTAAGATGATTAAAATAAATAAAATAATATTTATCTGAATTACAGTTTTTGCTTTGGCAATATTTGATGTAACCATTTCAAGACCTTTAAAATTCATAACCATACGTAATCCCGTTATAAATAGATCACGGAATATAATCAATGCAACCATCCAATAATCAATTACACCAATTATTGCAAATGATATAAATGCAGATGAGACTAGTATTTTATCTGCAAGTGGATCTAAGAATTTCCCTTCTGGTGTTACTAAATCATATTTTCTGGCATAATATCCGTCATATGCATCTGTAATACCCGCAATTACGAAAACTATTAATGCCCATATATTGGACCAAGGATGATCATAGAAAAGACATAATATAAAAATCGGTGTCAAGAAAATTCTACCTATGGTTATAATATTAGGAATTGTTAAAATAACGTTCTCCCCTCCATTGCCCTGATCAAGGTAGCTTCATCTATATATTCTAAATCACCTCCAACGGGAATTCCTCTGGCAAGACGAGTAATTTTTATATCAAATTCTGATAATTTTTTTGATAAATACAGTGCAGTTGTTTCACCCTCAACAGTTGGATTTGTAGCAATAATAATTTCCATTCCTGGCTTTATTCTATCCATCAATCCTTTAATATTTAATTCATCAGGACCGATGCCATCAAGAGGAGATAAGGCACCATCTAGGACATGATACACGCCAATAAATATATTTGTCCTTTCAAAAGCAAATATATCTGGAGCATTTTCAACTATACAAATCAGATTAGTGTCCCGCTTAGGATTATCACATATTAAACAAACTTTTGTTTCAGATATACCTCCACATAAAGTACACGTTTTTACTTTAATCTTAACTTCCTTCAACGAATCAGATAATCTATTAACAATCATCATATCAGTTTTTAATATATGAAAAGCTAATCTTTGAGCTGTTTTATTTCCTATTCCTGGAAGTCTGGAGAGCTCTTCAATAAGCCTTTTAGCGCTATCGGGTAAAGCCTGCAATTACATACCTGGAATTTTTAATCCAGACATCATACCGCCTGCTGCTGCATTCATTTTTTCCTGAGATGCTTCCTGTGCTTTAGAAAGTGCTTTATTTACAGCAGATATAATCAAATCTTCCAACATTTCTTTATCTTCATTGATTGCATCTTGATCTATATCTATTTCTAGGATATCCTGCTTGCCATTTGCTTTTACTTTTATCATTCCGCCGCCAGAATCAGCTTCCACAATCAAATCAGATAATTCGTTTTGTACATCCTCAATATTCTTTTGTACTTCTTGAGCTTGTTTTAATAACTTGGACATATTTCCTTTAAGCATGTTTCCTCCTAATGTAATATTTCCCCATCAAATACCTCAACAATACGATTTAATGTATTCTCATCAACTGAAAGGGAGTCTAGTTTTGATTTATCTTGTTCATTTTTTTGTTCTAAATTCAAATTATCATCTTGTATAAATTCAATTTTAAATTTTTCATACAAAATTTCCGATATAATCTTTTCAATAATTTCAATTCCTTTTTCAATAGTTTTGAGGTTAAATCCACTTTTTCCAAATGATTGAATCAGAATAATATTTTTGGAAACTTCTATTGGTTTACATCCTTCCAATACTGCTGCAACAGATGGTTTTGCTATGTGGGTTTTTTCAACTATTCTAGACCAATTCTTTATTATCGTCTCAATTGAGACTTCATTTTTTGATTTTTTTTCATCATCCTTTATAGATTTTTTTTCAGAATCATTTGATACTATTTTAGTACTAATACCAACAGATTCATCTATCTTTTTTTTTGATTCATTTACTTTTTTTTTATTCTTACTCGAAGTCAATTCAAAAGAATTAGAGTTGTTTTCTCTTTCCAATGAATTTTTACTTAATAAATCCTCAATTAAAACAGTTTTATCAAATTCTAATAATTTCAAAGCCGTCATTTCAAGCAACAAATAACCATTATCCGAATATTTAATTACACTAGATACATTACTAATTAGCTGCCCGATTCTTAATAAATCCATCCTGTCCCATTTTTTAGATTCATCTTTATATTTTTCCTGGTACTCTTCATTCATTTCTAATAATGATTCTTCTATACCTATATCTGCGTAAATTATATTTCGAATATGTAAAGAAAATCCCTGAAGAATTTCAGATGCTGGGACACCGAAACTTGAAATTTTTGATAATAAATTAACCATACCAATGTCATCTTTTTTTCGAATACAGTTAGTTAATTCAAAGTAAATTATATCAGAAATAAAACCCAAAGCCTTTACTGTATACTCATATTTAATATCATCGCCACTGTAAGCAATTACCTGATCCAGTAAACTTAAACCATCTCGCATACTACCATCTGCTTTTCTTGCAATTAAAACTAAAGATTCTTTATCATAGTTCTTTCCTTCTTCCTTCAAAATAACTTCAAGGTGATCAACTATATTTTTTAAAGAAATTCTATTAAAATCAAATCGCTGGCACCTGGAAATAATTGTAGTTGGAACTTTATGTATATCCGTTGTACAAAAAATAAATTTCCCATGATCAGGAGGTTCTTCTAGAGTTCTTAAAAGAGAATTAAATGCTTGAACCGTAAGCATATGTACTTCGTCTATAATAATAATCTTGTAGTTACAATGCATCGGCGCAAATTTAATTTGCTCCCGAAGATTTCTAATTTCATCTATACCACGATTCGATGCTCCATCAATTTCAATAACATCAAGAGCACGTCCATTGGCTATCTCTCTAGATATTTTAGAGTTTTTATCGAATTTTGCGGTTGCGCCTCCCTTCGAATTGATTGCCATGGCTAGTATCCTGGCCATAGTAGTTTTTCCGACTCCTCTAGGGCCAGTAAAAAGATATCCCTGTGCAATGCGATTTTGATCAAACGCGTTAACTAAGGTTTGAGTAATATGTGACTGTCCAACCACTTCTTGGAAAGACTGTGGGCGCCACTTTAGTGATAAAACTTTGTATGCCATTTAATTTATAATATGGCCGTGCACCGCCATTTGATCACCCTGTTTCCATTTCATAATAAACCAGCCAATTCAATCTCAGTAGACTGCAAGCACATGGATATCATAGTTTACCGCTGCTCCCTTCCAGGCCTGACGGGGTTCGCCAGACATTCATTGCTACAGTTTGAAATATCATCATC
>TARA_B100000686_G_scaffold338353_1_pt1 | contig 12432 bp, 9 predicted proteins | sample TARA_B100000686 | Tara Oceans TARA_B100000686 (sample SAMEA2622733) | marine metagenome | biome: marine biome (ENVO:00000447); feature: marine epipelagic mixed layer (ENVO:xxxxxxxxx); material: "saline water (ENVO:00002010), including plankton (ENVO:xxxxxxxx)" | depth 150 m
TGAGTGTATGGTGGTGTTGTTAGTGATCCTGGGTAATGATAGAAATTTTTTACATCATTCAGATCGTTTCTATATAGTAAATCATCTAGTCTTACCGTTCCTACTTCTAGATTGGTTAGTGTATGCTCATTTTTTGGTATCTTATTTAAGAATTCATCAAGAAATTTATTATTTAACCCTTCTTTGAATAAAATACCAATCACTAGGTACTTTGGAATAGCATTTTTATTTACAGGTGAATTTTTTGCCACAATATGCATTTCCATTGGAAAAGTTATACCATCAACCAAGTGTTCGGAAGGGGTATGGAAATGCATTTGCTTCAATTCATATTTCACTTCTTCATAAGATATTGTGCTGCCAGCTTCAAAATCAAGTTGTACAGTGGAACCTAAGTTCTCAACAGCATTAATTTTGTCCTTATAATTAAGGGTTATTTGATGGCCATTACTTTCTTTTTCTTTGAAAGAGCGGATATTAATTGGGGATTGCATATGGCCATGACCCATTTCAGGCTGTAGATATAGTTCAGCTGAATTATGGGGTGAATTAGAGTTTTGAGTGCTATTTGTATCATGTGTAAGATTGGTACAAGAAATAAGTAGTAGTGATAAAAATAAGAATACAAGTGATATGACATTATTATGCATAAAAAAACCTTTTTATTATATGATTGATTTATTAATGATATTTCTTACTAAGAGAATGGACAGATTCAATCAATGCTAAAGCATTTTCTGGCGGAGTAAACTGAGAGATGCCATGCCCAAGGTTAAATATATGTCCGTTACCATTTCCATAATCTTTTAGAATTTTTTCTACTTCAGTAGCAATTATTTTAGGTGTTGAAAATAGTATGGCAGGGTCAAGGTTGCCCTGTAACGCAACTTTATCTCCTACTCGATTACGTGCCTCAGCAATATTTATAGTCCAATCAAGCCCTAATGCATCACAGCCACTTTCAGCAATGTTCTCTAGCCATAGTCCACCACCCTTTGTAAAGATAACGTTGGGAATACGGGCCCCATTCTGTTCACGCCTCAGACCTGATAATATTTGTTTCATGTATTGCAAAGAGAACTCTTGGTAATTATAGTGTGATAATATTCCTCCCCATGTATCAAAAATCATAACAGCTTGTGCACCGGACTCAATTTGCGCATTTAGGTAATTAACCACTGATTGTGCTGTGACATTTAAAATATGGTGTAGTAATTCAGGTCGCGTATAAAGCATTGTTTTAATTTGGCGGAAATCAGTGCCGCCACGGCCTTCAACCATATAGCATGCAAGCGTAAATGGGCTTCCAGAAAATCCAATTAACGGTACTTGATTATCTAGAGTTTTTCGGATTTGTGAAACTGCATTCATTACATAACTTAAATCTCTAGAGGGATCCGGTATTGTAAGTGAACGAATATCTCGTTCTTCACGCAAGGGTCGTTCAAATTTAGGCCCTTCACCTTCTGCAAAATATAGGCCAAGTCCCATTGCATCAGGAATAGTTAGAATATCAGAGAATAAGATTGCCGCATCCAGAGAATAGCGTTCAAGAGGTTGCATAGTTACTTCAGTAGCTAAATCTGGGTTCTTGCATAAAGAAAGAAAATCACCGGCTCGCGCTCTTGTCTTGTTATATTCAGGGAGATACCTTCCAGCTTGGCGCATCATCCACACAGGCGTGTATTCTGTAGGCTGCCTAAGTAATGCTCTAAGTAGTGTGTCATTTTTTAATTTTGTCATTTAGAAGCTTATAAAGGCAGTATATTGAATGTAGTATTTTACTAAGGAAGTAACCGTTATGGTAAATAATTTATTGAATTTAAATAATAGAAAATAATAGGGTGTATTTGCTATATTCAAATTCTTTACCTTTGAATTTTTAAAGCGGTGAATATTAGCAGTAATTATATTTTTCGTATACTAGTAGGAATAATAATTTGTTGCTATAGTCAATTTTTTGATGGCTGGAATTTTAGGTAACAATCTGATTATTAATTTAGTTTCCCTCAACTGCAAAGAGTCTTTTATATTCTCTAATTGCATATCGGTCGGTCATGCCTGCAATATAATCAGCAATGGACTGGTATTTATCTTTGTTAGATTTTATTTGATATTCTTTGGGGAGTAGCTGGGTATTTTCACTAAATGCATTGAATAGCATTTTTATTGTATGTTGTGCTTTGCTACTCATACGAGCTACTTTAAAATGTTTGTATAATTTGTTTCGTAAGAATTTCTTTAATTCTTGTTGTTCCTTCTTAGTTCTCTCACTAAAACCAATTAGAGTTGGTGCTACAGAGACATCTTTCAGATTACTGATCTGAGAATCTTTGATATTAATAGTACTTTGCTTGATCAGGTCAGATACTAAGGTATTAATCATAGATCGAATTGTTTCATGTATCAGTTTTCGTCCTGATATTCTTGGATAAAGTTTCTTTGACATTGTTAAATGATGGGAGAAAATACTAACTTGTTTCAGTTCCTCTAGTGTAATAAGACCAGAACGTAAGCCATCGTCAACATCATGATTGTTATATGCTATTTCGTCTGCAATATTAGTAAGCTGTGCTTCTAGTGATGGTCTCTGATTTGTTAGAAATCTTTTGCCAATGTCACCTAATTTTTTAGCATTATTTTTTGAGCAATGTTTTAGGATGCCTTCACGAGTTTCAAAAGATAGATTTAGTCCATTAAACCCTCCATATTTCTCTTCTAATGTATCTACTACACGTAAAGACTGTAGATTATGTTCAAAACCATTATGATCTTTCATACATTCATTAAGGGCTTCTTGCCCAGCATGACCGAATGGGGTATGACCTAAGTCATGTGCCAGAGAAATGGCTTCTACCAAATCTTCATTGAGTTGTAAATTACGTGCAATGGAACGGCCAATTTGAGCTACTTCTAGAGAATGAGTTAAACGTGTTCGAAATAAATCTCCTTCATGGTTAACAAATACTTGTGTTTTGTATTCGAGCCTTCTGAATGCTGCAGAATGGATTATGCGATCACGATCACGTTGAAATTCACTACGACCAAATGAGGGCATCTCTTTGACAATGCGTCCACGAGAGTTATTTTCTGATACAGCATAATTGGCTAAATTAGCCATTGGTGGAGTATTCATCAAGCATTCCAATCAATACATTAATAGGAACATCAGAGCATATTGTAGCTTTACCAATACCTTGAAGTAATACGAAACGAATATTCTTTTCCTTTACTTTTTTATCTCTTCCCATTAGATTTAAGTATTGTTCAGTATTAAGATTAGGAACGCTAATAGGAAGTTCTGCTTGTAGGAAGATAGATTTAATACGCTCAACTTCTATTCTTTCAATTAAATGCATGCGCTCTGATAATTCTGCAGCCAATACAGTGCCTGCAGCTACAGCCTCTCCATGTAGCCATGTTCCATATCCCATTGCATTCTCGATTGCATGGCCAAAAGTGTGGCCTAAATTTAGGATTGCTCTTACACCTTGTTCTCTTTCATCAGCTGCCACTATCTCAACTTTATTCTTACAACTACGTTCTATTGCTTCACCTAATATTTTATCTTCTCTTTCTAGAATTTTACCCATATTTTTTTCAAGCCACTCAAAAAATACATGGTCTCGAATTAATCCATATTTTATTATTTCAGCAATCCCACTGATAAACTCTCGGTTTGGTAATGTATCAAGAGTTTTGCAGTCTGCTAGTACTACTTTAGGTTGATAAAATGATCCAATTAAATTTTTACCCAGTTCATGATTAATACCTGTTTTCCCACCAATTGAAGAATCAACCTGTGCTAATAGTGTTGTTGGAATTTGGATAAAAGGTACTCCTCGTAAATAGGTAGATGCAGCAAACCCAGTAATGTCACCAATGACACCACCTCCTAAAGCTATAATCGTGGTATTGCGTTCACAATTATTTGCTAGAAGAACATCAAAAATGTTATTCAATATTTCCCAATTCTTATATTCCTCACCGTCAGGAAGAATAATTGGTACAGAATTTATTTCATTATTTTTTAGATTATCTATAAGGGCATTAAGGTACAGAGGGGCCACAGTAGTATTAGTAACTATGGCAACTTTCTTTTGTGCCAGATAAGGAAATATAAGGCTAGGTTTGTTTAGTATATTGCTGCCAACATGAATCGGGTAATTATGCTGGCCTGAATCTGTAGAAATATTTGCGAGAATAGTTTGCATCTTAGTTTGAGTTTTACAAATTCTGAATTAATGTTTTGTAACAAAGTGTTATTCTACTTAGTCGGTAATAATCTTGCTAAATTAATAAATAGAGTTTTAATCAGCATAGTTAGAAAGTTGTAAGGTAAGGGATTTTACCATGTGATGGACACTTTGTTTTCCGCTTTCAATAACAATATGTGCTATTTGACGGTATATAGGATCACGTTTTTCATATAGTTCAGTAAGTCTGGCTTGAAGGTCTTCAGTTTGAAGTAATGGCCGATTTTTATCGTGCCGAGTCCTTTGCCATAAATCATTAACAGTTGCTCTTAAGTAAACAATTGTTCCTTTTTTTCTTAAAAGAATACGATTTTCTTTACTTAGAATTATGCCTCCTCCAGTTGCAAGCACAATATTATCGATACTTAATAATTCTTGTAGCATACATGTTTCACGCCTACGGAAACCAGCTTCACCTTCTATTTCAAAAATTATAGGTATTTTAACGCCAGTACGCTTCTGGATTTCATGATCTGAGTCAATAAAGGTTTTATTTAAATGATTGGCCAGGGATTTGCCAATAGTAGTTTTCCCTGCTCCCATCATACCTATTAAGATAATATTATTTGTTTTTTTCATAGCTCAATTTGGATTAGATGCTGCAATATGATCAATTGTAGCGGAAAAGATCTAGAGTTATATTTATTTCTTTATTAAAGATAGATTAAATATCTAATTAGATTGTATTTTTCTCTTATAATTAAGATAGTGCTAATTTAGCCGGTCTCAAATGTGGTATATGGTTCTTTAAGTGGAATTATATAAATAATGTTTTAAAAGGCAACTAGAATATGAAAGAGTATTATCTGCTTTATAAAATCATAAGACACTTAAATGTTTTGTTGCAATCTCTAGTGGTATAGCATTAATTTTCAAGATAAAGATTATCTTGTTATTTTAAATTATGGTGCTACATTCACCTTTTAGAATTTTTTTCTTATGCTAATTCGTTTGTTTGTTTACATAGCTGGAACATCCTTTGCACTAGGTGTGATGGGTTTTTTGTTATTAATTTTTGCTGCGATTGTTACGATACCCACACTCCCATCACTTGAAGTATTAACTGACTATAGACCTAAAATCCCTTTAAGAATTTATAGTACAGAAGGCTTATTAATTGGTGAATTTGGAGAGGAGCATAGAGATTTAGTAAAAATTGAGGAAGTACCTGAAGATTTAAAGCATGCAATTATTGCAGCAGAAGATGAGCGTTTTTACCAACATGGTGGTGTAGATTACTTAGGTGTATTACGTGCCGCTTACTCTAATGTTGCATCTGGTTTAGTACGACAAGGTGCAAGTACTATAACAATGCAGGTAGCAAGAAACTTTTTTTTAACTAGAAAAAAGACATTAACAAGGAAATTTAGTGAGGCTCTACTTGCATTCAAAATTGAACAGACCTTAAGTAAAGATAAAATTCTGGAGCTTTATATGAATCAGATCTATCTTGGTCAGAGATCATATGGCTTTGCTTCTGCAGCAAGGGTTTATTTCGGAAAAAAACTTAGTAGTCTATCTGTTGCTGAGTCTGCCATGCTGGCTGGCTTACCCAAAGCTCCATCTCGCTATAATCCAGTAGTAAATCCAGCGCGAGCAAAATCAAGGCAGCTATATGTCTTAAGGCGTATGGAGAAGTTGAATTTTATTACTAATTTGGAATTTGAGGAGGCAAAAAGTCAAGAATTAGTTGTGGTTTATAAGAAATACAAATCTAGGGAATTCCCTTTAAAAGCTGATTATGTTGCTGAAATGGTTCGTCAAAAGATATATGAGCGTTACAAAGAAGAAACTTATACTAGGGGTCTAAGGGTGTATACAACGGTTAGAAAACTGGATCAGGAAGCAGCTTATGAAGCTGTACGTCAAGGTGTAATGAATCATGATAAGCGTCATGGATATCGAGGCCCTGAGGGGTTTATTAGATTAAGTCAAGGTAATGCAGACCAGGGCAAATTTTTAGATGAAGCTCTCAAGGGTGTACTGGAAAGTGATGGAATTCATGCGGCAGTAGTGTTATCGGTAAACTCTGAAATGATTCGTGCATATCGTAAAGGTGGAGAAACGATCAAGATTGCAGGAGAGGGTTTACGTTTTGTGGAACAATTTCTTGATCAGGGAGTAGAAGCAGATAAAAAATACATTCGTCCAGGGTCATTAATTAGAGTAATAAAAAATGAAAGTGAGGTTTGGCATATTGTACAGCTTCCTCAGGCTGAGGCAGCCTTGGTTTCAATGGATCCAGAAGATGGTGAGATTCGTGCATTAGTTGGTGGATTTGACTTTAATCGTAATCAATTCAACCATATTACACAAGCTTTTCGTCAACCAGGATCTAGTTTCAAACCATTTATTTATTCAGCGTCTCTTGAAAAAGGATTTACGCCTGCTACTGTTATAAATGATGCTCCAATTTCTTTTACTGCTGAGGAAACTGGGAGTAGAGAGTGGGAACCCAGGAACTATGCGGGTAAATTTGCAGGTCCTTTGCGGATGAGAGAGGCGCTTGCTAAATCAAAAAATTTAGTATCTATTCGTATTCTGCAGGCTATTGGGGTTCAATATGCTCAAGATTACATTACCAGGTTTGGATTTAATCCAAAGCTTCACCCACCATATCTTCCTATGGCTTTAGGCGCGGGCTCCGCTTCTCCAATGCAAATGATTACAGGTTATGCTGCATTTGCTAATGGTGGGTTTCGTGTAGTACCACATTTAATTAAAAGAGTAGAAGATGCAAAAGGGGAAATACTGGAGCAAACACAGCCTGTATTAGCAGGTGTGGATGCAAAACAGATAATAGATCCGCGTAACGCGTATATTATGACTAGTATGCTGAAAGATGTTGTGAAGAGGGGTACTGCTGTTAAAGCAAAGAAATTAGGGCGTACTGATCTAGCGGGAAAAACTGGTACAACTAATAATTTTATTGATGCCTGGTTTTGTGGTTTTCAAACTAATTTAGTAGCAGTTTCCTGGATTGGTTATGATATTCCCAGAACTCTTGGAAAAAAAGAAACGGGTTCAGGTGCTGCTCTTCCAATTTGGATAAGCTATATGGGGAAAGCTTTAAACGATATGCCTACATTAGATAATACAAATTTTGATGGTATAGTTTCAGAAGAAATTATACCCAAAGGTATAGTGGCAGCAAGAGTTGATGCTGCAACAGGATTTAGAGATGAGGAGGGTGAGGTTGTAGAATATTTTTTTCAGGAAAATCTGCCCCCAAAAGCAGGTAGTAATTTTGGAGGTATGGAATCTTTTCTTCAAGAGCGAATGTCCTCTGTTGATAATAGAGGTTTAAATAGTAGTGATTCAGTCAGTAATAATTCAAGTAATAGCGATTCAAGTAGCGGATTTAAATTTTCTGATTTCTTTGAGTGGGATTAGATTCTATTAAAGTAATATTTTAGTTTTTAGCCTTAGTAGGAGAAAAATAGTGGGGGCCCTATTAGAACTATAAGGTGCGTCTATATCTTTTATTTATTTTGCTGCATCCAATTGGCTGCCTGTATCGCATAATAAGTTAGGATCCCATCTGCCCCCGCACGTTTCATAGCTAGCAATGATTCAAGTACGCATGTTTTTTCATCAAGCCAACCATTTAATGAGGCTGATTTAATCATAGCGTATTCACCACTAACCTGATAGACAAATGTAGGAGCTTTAAATTGATCTTTAATTTGTCGGACAATATCAAGATATGGCATACCTGGTTTTATCATAATAATATCAGCACTTTCTTCCAAATCCATTCCTGCTTCCCAGATCGCCTCATTAGAATTTGCTGGGTCTATTTGATAGGTCTCTTTATTTCCTTTGCCTAGATTTGCAGCTGATCCCACAGCATCGCGAAAAGGACCATAAAAATGAGAGGCATATTTTGCAGAATATGCGAGTATGCGGGTATGAATAAATTCTTTACTGTCGAGAGTGCTACGTATTACTGTAATGCGGCCATCCATCATATCTGAAGGTGCAACTATATCGGCACCAGCCTCCGCATGTACCAGTGATTGCTGGGCAAGTACCTCAATAGTTTCATCATTCATTACATATCCATTATTATCAATTAATCCATCCTGCCCATGACTAGTATATGGATCAAGTGCGACATCAGTAATTATGCCTAATTCAGGAAAAGATCTTTTTAATTCCTTCACAACCTTAGGAACGAGTCCCTCTGGATTGAGAGCTTCAGTAGCAGTAAGGGATTTGTGTTCAGAATCGATAACTGGAAAAATTGCAAGTGCCGGTATACCAAGCTCTAAGCATTTCTCTGCTATATGCATTAGCTTGTCTATGCTTAGCCTTGTTATCCCTGGCATTGAGAGAACTTCCTCCTCTCTATTTTTTCCATTTAATACAAATACTGGATAAATTAGATCATCTATACGTAAATGATGTTCCCTCATCAAACGACGTGAAAATAAATCATGACGCATACGACGCATTCTTTTTTGTGGGAATTGACCGTGATTCTTTTTCATTTTTTATATAAAAATATAGATTCTAGTAATAAATTATTTATATCGCTAAGAAAAAATTAATTTTTAAAAATAGCATTGTTTTATATTAGTTATTTATTTAATTTGAGAATAATAGAAACCTTTTACTATGCAAAGTATAACGGTTAATAAGAATCCAAGATTAAATTATAACCAAGCGCTAGAGTTATTTATACTTTAATTAATAATGATTGAACTTATTTACAGTAATAATTGCATATTAAAAATAAATTCAAGGGAACTTATTTTCTTAGTTATCGTCTTATTAGCAGACTATTTAGTTGTTTCATGCTCTCCTCCCTGAGCATGAGCCTTAATTATGACTGGTTAAGGCTGTCTGCCCCCGGTTTCCTCCCCTTCAGCCGGGGGTTTTTATTATGATTTGAAGTTTTTTGATTATGTATATGATGTGATAGAGAATTTAGACCCAGCCAGTTGTTAAGTACAGTATAAGCTTCATCGATTCCAGCTTTGGAGGTACTTGAAAATAGTTGGGCGCTACATTGTGGGTAAATATCACCTAACATACTTGTTACATTATGAAGGATCTTTACAGCTTGGTTTCGAGTAACCTTGTCTGCTTTAGTAAGCAGAATATGGACAGGTTTCCCGGTAGGTGAGAACCAGTCCAGCATATTCCGATCAAGTTTTGTTAAAGGGTGGCGTATATCCATGATCAGAACCATGCCATGAAGTGCTTGCCTAGTTTCTAAATAGGTTCCTAGTAATTTATCCCAGTGTTGGCGTATTTTCAATGGAACTTTAGCGTAGCCATAGCCAGGAAGATCAACCAAAAAGTTTTTATCTCCAAGTTTAAAAAAATTGATATATTGGGTACGGCCAGGCGTTTTACTGACATAAGCTAGGCGATCACGCCGTATAAGTGTATTGATAGCGCTTGATTTTCCGGCATTTGAGCGGCCAACAAAAGCAATTTCGATCCCATTAGGTGTAGGTAGGTCCTGTAGATGATTGATAGTTGTATAAAAAGTGGCGTTCTCAAAGGCAGACATTAGATTCCAATGTAATGTTGACAGGTTTAGAAAAAGACTTTAATACCAGATGCTCAAAACATAAACTGTTCGAATATATCAAATAATTTCTGAATCCTCTTTTGCAATAAGTACCAAGCCTTCTAATATTAAATTATCAACCACGCTAGCATCCATATTAAGTTTAGACAATAGCTGTTGAGATGACCCTCCACTTATAATGCACTTAGGTATATGACCTAAAGTAATAGAAAGTAACTCAGACATACATTTTACTGTGCCAGCTAAAGCGTGAACTGTACCACTATGTATAGCATCTGCAGTATTATTTGGGAAATTAGAAAATTTTCCTTCCTGATTTTGTAGTGAAATGATATTAGCTGTTAATGCTTTCTTCATTAGTTTAAAACCAGGGACAATAATGCCACCAAGAAACTCACCGGTATCAGATAACGTATCGACAGTCATAGCTGTACCTACATCAATGACTAAACAACCTCTCTGTTGATAATTCCATGCTGCAATTAATGCAGCCCATCGATCACTGCCTAATAAAGGCGGGTCAATATAGTGGTTTTTAACACCACATTGATATGTACGGGCTGTTACCCAATTAGGTTTTATTTCCCAGTAGGAAAGAAGTTTAGATAATTTGTTTTTTGCCTCTATGTCAGTGACATTAGAAACTATAATTTTATGTGGTCTTGGTAAATTCTTCCATTCTTGTTGGAGCAGTAGGTCTTGATTAAGATTAGAACGTCCTTGCTTTATCCAGGTATTGCCATCATGAATTCCCCATTTAACATGTGTGTTGCCTGAATCTACTGCCATTAAATAAGCCATATTATGTCACCCTACGTAACTTGATATTACCTCCATTGAAGTAACGCATGCCGTCTACAGTTTTAAGTATTAGTGAGCCATTGTTTGTAATACCTTGTACCGTGCCCTTTTGTACTGAGTTATCCGGTAAATATAGTGTAACTTGTTCATTTTCAAGTTCATGATATTGTATCCATTCATTTTTAAAAGGTTTGAATCCATGCTGTGTGAATTCTTTTAGTATTATTGTAAGCTCACTTAATAAGTTTGCCATTAGTTTGTTTCTGTCTAAAGTCTTGCCACTAATAGAGAAGAGATCTGTTGAATCCTGATCTATATTTTTTTTTATGTTGTCTGAGAGCTTCAGATTGATGCCTATGCCGATTATAGCTAAAGTAGGCCCTAAAGAATCTCCTCGTAATTCAATTAAAATTCCTGCAATTTTGTGATGCTGATGCATTATATCGTTCGGCCATTTAAGGGCTATATTTTTTATTCCTGATAATTTTAATGAACGTATTATGGCTATTCCAATAGCTAAACTTAAACCCGATAAGATGCCAGCTCCTTTTTGAAAATTCCATAACAAAGAAAAAGTAAGGCTATCACCTAGGCCAGAATACCAAATTTGGCCTCGTCTGCCTCGTCCGTTAGTTTGAAGCTCCGTAGCAATTACGTGGATAATATCAGTTTTATTGTCAGAATATTCTTTCGTTGTAGCCTTTTTTATTAATTCGGTATTAGTTGATTGAGTGGTGTCTAATATCTCAATATGAAGTTTTTCTTTTTTAGTAGAAAAATATCTAATAATCTTATTTTTATCAAGCCATTGCACTGGATTAGGTAAGCGGTAACCTCGGCCATGGATTCTATGGACTACTACCCCCTTTTCTTCTAATCTACGTAATGCATTAGATACGCTAGTACGAGAAACATTAAGATGCTGAGCCATAGTTACACCAGAGTGAAATTTTCCATCATTTAATAAGCGTAAAATAGAGAAGGTTAGTGGTTTCATAATTGTAATAGTTTAGCGAGCTACTTTATTTATGTGAAAGATAGGTCATGTTTCATATATTCCGTGTAAAAATATGTCCTAGTAAGCTATATTATTTTATCTACACTATAATATATTCCGATTGGTCTGGTGCAGCGCATCATATTCTGAGGGGTTCATTTGAAAATTACGAATAAAGATATACCAACTGCTACTTTACATGCTGAGCCTGTTTCTAATTTCATTCGTAATATTATTAACGAAGATATTCGTATTGGGAAATGGGGAGGGCGTGTAGAGACTCGTTTTCCACCAGAGCCAAATGGCTATTTACATATTGGACATGCTAAGAGCATATGTTTAAATTTTGGTCTTGCCTCTGAATATCAGGGAGTATGTCATCTACGTTTTGATGATACTAATCCAGAAAAAGAAGGAAAGGAGTATGTAGATTCTATATGTGATTCCGTTCGATGGCTTGGTTTTGAATGGGGAGAGAATTTGCACTATTCTTCTGATTATTTTGACAAGCTTTACCAGTTTTCAGTGTACCTTATCAATCAGGGTAAGGCTTATGTAGACAGCTTATCTGGTGAGGAAATTCGTACTTTACGGGGAACTCTGACCAGAGCAGGAACTAACAGTCCTTATCGAGGGCGCTCAATTGATGAGAATTTGGATCTGTTTCGTCGTATGAAGGCTGGAGAATTTTCTGATGGTGCTCATGTATTACGAGCAAAGATCGATATGGCATCTCCAAACATGAATTTGCGTGATCCTATTATTTATCGTATTCGTCGGGCTGATCATCATCGTACTGGAGATGAGTGGTGTATTTATCCAATGTACGATTA
>TARA_B100000686_G_C16805160_1_pt1 | contig 12429 bp, 15 predicted proteins | sample TARA_B100000686 | Tara Oceans TARA_B100000686 (sample SAMEA2622733) | marine metagenome | biome: marine biome (ENVO:00000447); feature: marine epipelagic mixed layer (ENVO:xxxxxxxxx); material: "saline water (ENVO:00002010), including plankton (ENVO:xxxxxxxx)" | depth 150 m
GATTAATTTTTAATCGCAGCACCTCGAAAACTCCCCGAACTATTGATATTATATAAAACCTCATCAAGCATATGAACTTCTTTTGTTGCATGGAGAAGCTCCTCAACGTACTCTCTTTTGGTCTTTTCTGCATTTGCACCAACAGAGATAAATAGACAAACAAAAATACACATAAATTTGAACATACAACACCAAAATTATTGTTTATAAAAAAAGACTAAATAAATGTCATCCCAGTAAACCAAGCAACCCAATAATAAAAACAGCAGCAGCAGCAACAATCATCATGACGTAGAACGAAAACAACTGAAAGGTTATTGCTGCAACACCTAGAACTGTAGCCACTATTACTAATCTTGAAGGCTCCCGTCTTGAAAATGCTATTGATGCAAAAATAAGCGCAAAGCCACCACAAACGGCAACAAGAATATGTGCAATTCGATCGGCATCAAAGCGCGGTGTTTGATCTACTTCTTGAAATCTTTCACCTTTTAAAGCACCCAGAGCAGCTTCACGTACGGAGGACACTTTCTCGGCAACTGTTTGCTCAAGACTTGGGGTTGGTGTAAATGGGCCAGCCCAAAAATGAACTAACGCTAAGAGTAAAGCGAACCCTCCCAAAAGCTGCCCTAATATGGCAAAAGAAAACTTCATAATATCTAACCAATTAAAATGTAAATTAAGGATTAATTTGAATAGGTGTGCCAACCTGCACTAGATTCCACAAGTCTTCCATATCTTTATTGCTCAAAGCAATACAACCATCTGTCCAATTAAACAACTGCATTATGGGTGCTAAAAAATCAAAGCCATTTTTTTGGCCATGGATCATAATAAAACCACCAGGATCAACCCCTTTTTTGGCAGCATGTGCTTTATCTTCAGCATTTGGATAGGAAATATGGATTGCTTTATAAAAAGCACTATCAGCCTTCTTATAATCAAGGATATAGAGTCCTTCTGGTGTTTTTTGATCGCCTTCTTGCTGTTTATGACCTTGAGGTTCTCCCCCAAAAGCAACAGAGAATTCACGAACTCTAGTATCCCCATTCAACAGCAACAAACGATGCTTGCTTTTATCAACAACAACTCGATCAACATCAGCAGCTTGAAGAAATGTGCAAAAACATAAGCTCAAAGCAAAAAATACATATTTCATAGATCACCTATAGAGGTTTACACTTCACAATAAAATCCACATGATAGTGTTCATCATGTCTAACCCAAGAGCGCTTACTCGACAACGTAATATGCTTTTTGATATAGGCACCGTACTGTGTTTTAAGAAGTTGAGGTTGCAACTGCGGATCAAATATGACACGCCATATTTTGATATTTCTGGTAATTGCAGCTTTATGCAATGCAACAATATGCGCACCTAAAGCCTCATAGTCGATTGAATAGTCGTCAAACTGACTTTCTTTGTTAAATTCAATGTTATATCCAAACTTATTAAGTGGATTTGTAGGCAAGTGAACAGACTGTCCCGACTCATCTACAACGGGTGTCATAAAGTCAACAGAAAGTCCATTTCGATGAGTTTTATGCGGTTTAAACTGTCCACCTTCTTTAAAGCCTGTTTCTGCATATTTAAACACTTTATTTGGCTGCTCTGTTTCCAGCATTTTATAGGCATCAAGTACAATGTCTCGAACACTAGAATGAACATAAGTACGCCCTAATGAACGAGCAATAAGACTATAGCCCACAAAGTTATTACCACTCCATGGAAGCTCTACTGCATTCTCAAGCCGACCATTCGAACTGGTGCCATAGCAGGTACTTTCCTTGGCGAGCAGCACTGAAGAAAAAACAATTAAAAGAATGGAAATACAATATTTCATGCTAAACCTAAAGCAAATAAGACAGTCGAATCTTGAGTTCGACTTAAACTTAGATAAAAATATCATATTATCCTTTAAAAATTGCTTATAAAAAAACCAGCTCGTTAAAAGTGTGACGTACATCACACTTTTCAAAAACGACAAGCATGAAAGACATATTAGAATTGGGGCAAAAAATTAACATACACCCTACAAACAACTAGGACAGGCATGAATAACAGCAAAGAAGAAATAAAGTCATATTTGAAAATAGCATTTGGTCAACTCATGTATGGCGTCACCAGCATTATCGTATTCATATTCCTTATACTCCCTAGAAACGAATATAGAATGGGCGGTGCTTACGATGATCATTTGCGCGATTCGGAACTCATATACGATGATTTAACAGTAATGAAATCATTTTTTGCTCTTTTCTTTTCATCTCTATTCATTCTCATTAATACACTTATGATTAAAAGTAAAAAGAGCTCAAAAGCTAAACGTGTTTTCTCAGCCTATATGATTTTTGTCACTTTGCTCTTGTGCTATCACTTTTTTAGGTTTATCTAAAGATGTTTCGTCATCTTACTGATCATTTCTCTTCGAATTAAGTTTCCATTCCAAATAATAATAAATACCAGCACCCAACAACCCAGTGTACAAACAAATTTTATGGAGCACAGGAACAGAAACAAGACGAAGGAACATATTATCCTGAATAAAAGGGTAAAAGGGTTGAACATCAGAGTGCATGATACTATCCAGAAGCACATGACTAAAACACCCAACAAAGGCACTTAAAAACACCACACCCCAAGAGATTTGATGATGAATTGAATCTCGAATACGTAACACCCACAACCCAAACTGCGAAAGATACTTACCAGAAAGTGCAGATACAATAACAAGCAAACTCGCACCAATGTAGGTATGAGAGAAGCCATGCAAATCCCCCTTACCTGTGATCATGGATATCAAAGGCTGTATATCCATCACAATTTGCGCCCAACCGAAGACCATTAAGCTAAATGAGCTTCTCAACAAGGCTTTAACGAGTATTCCAGGCCCCATATGGAATGGTGTAAACGGCATAAATTTCCTTTTATTCGAGCAATAATCAATCAAACATAGCAGCACAATTGTAACTGATCAGCCAAAACAATATGGCGCAGAAAAGATACAACATTGGGTTCACATAAAGTTGATGTAAAAAAACCTACACTTTTAAAGTTTGTGACTTTTATTACACTAGGGTATTTATTGAATGCGAAAACTCATTTGGGGCTGGATTGATAGCTGGGCTGATAGCGATAACCAACACAAGATAGACAACCAAAAGACAAACTGGCTCCGAATTATCCCTTTTATTCTCTTACACATAGCCTGCATTGGTGTGTTTTTTGTTGGTTTTTCTTGGTTTGCCTTCGCTTTTATGGTTGGCTTTTACCTGCTACGCATGTTTGCAATTACAGGTTTCTACCACCGCTACTTCGCACACAAAGCATTCAAGACATCAAGAGCAATGCAGTTCATCTTTGCCCTTATAGGCACAATGAGTGGTCAGCGTGGGCCATTATGGTGGGTGGCACATCATCGCAATCATCATCGTCATACAGATACAGACCTTGACCCACACTCCTCGACCAAGGGCTTTCTTCACAGTCATATCCTCTGGTTTTTAAACGATTACAACTTTAAAGTCAGAAAAGAAATGGTCAAAGATTGGCTTAAGTTCCCAGAGCTTATCTGGTTAGACCGTTTTGATACACCAATTGTACTACTTACAGGTTTCAGTATTTATGCCCTTGGTGAGTATTTGGCCTATGCCTTCCCTGCACTTGGCACCAATGGTCTTCAACTATTGATGTGGGGATTTGTACTTTCGACTGTGTTACTGATTCATGCCACACTTTGCATTAATTCACTAGGCCACATGTGGGGATCACAAGATTTTAAGACCAAGGATAAAAGCCGAAACAATCTATTTCTCGCCATTATTACCCTTGGCGAAGGTTGGCACAATAATCATCATTTCTATGCAGGCAGTGCAAAACAAGGTTTCTTTTGGTGGCAGATCGACCCTGTGTATCTCATTCTCAAATGCATGTCATGGCTTGGACTCGTCTGGGATTTAAAACCAGTGCCAGACAAAGTCTACAACTCTTTTAGAGTATTTAATCATAATCAACACGAGACTCTCCATTAAATGAAGATTGCAATTATTGGATCAGGTATTTCGGGGCTTTACTGTGCATGGCAACTGTCCAAACAGCACCAGGTTACAGTTTTTGAAAAGAATGCCTACTTTGGTGGCCATACAGACACGCACCAACTCAATATTAATAATCAACCACAGGCCATTGACAGCGGTTTTATTGTTTTTAATGAACAAAACTACCCTGTGTTTTGCGACATGATTCAAAAGCTTGGCGTGAGTTGGCAACAGAGTAATATGAGTTTTTCAGTCAATAATCTCATGACTGGCCTTGTTTATAACCCTTCAACCCTTTGGGCATTGTTGGCAAAACCTGCAAATATTTTTAAGCCACGCTTTAGAAGCATGATGAAAGACTTATTCCGCTTCTATAAAGACAATATCGATATAAATACCCTTGATATTCCAGTGAACTTAACACTTGGCCAATACCTAACTCAAAATAATTACTCACACGCTTTTAAAGAAGAACATATTTATCCTATGTGTGGTGCTTTATGGTCAGCCACAGGTGAGCAAATTGAAAAAATTCCTTTTCGTTTTGCTGTTGGTTTTTTTCAAAACCACAATATGTTGCAAGTAGATCATCGACCACAATGGTTGACTATTAAAGGCGGCTCCAATACCTATATCAAAGCTATTCAAGCACAATGTCCAGATATCCAGTGGAAAACATCAGAAGTGCTTGAAGTGAACCGCACTCACGTGAGTGAAACTGATGTTGTTAAAGTTGTCCACCAGCACGGCAGTGACGAGTTTGACTGGGTGATTATGGCATCTCATGCAGATCAAACACTGCAGATGCTGCACAGCCCACATGCGAAAGAACATGAAATTCTAAGTTCATTTCAATACCAGCCAAACAACATGATTGTCCACACCGACACATCCATTATGCCTCGCGCTCAAAGCCAATGGGCCAGCTGGCACGTCCATGTTCAAAAAGACACACAGGGCGAACCAAACTATGGCTATACCTATTGGATGAACAAACTGCAAAACCTTAGTTCAAAAGCACAGGTCTTTTCGAGCTTAAATTGCCCGCTACCAATCAAGGATGAGCACATTTATGTTGAACGCCACTACACACATCCAGTATTTGATTCAAAAGCACTCGCAGCGCAATCATGCTGGGACGATATAAACGGTATAGATCGAATTTCATACTGTGGCGCTTACTGGGGTTGGGGCTTTCATGAAGATGGAGCCAAAAGTGCGAAGCGAGTTGTAGATCATCTTAAAGGGCTTCAGCGATGAAGCATATGGCCTCGCTCGCATTTGCGCCAGCCGTCATTCAGCATCGCCGCTTTGAACCAAAGCGACATGAGTTTACTTATAAATTAAAGTATTTATTGTTTGACCCAGATCAGATTGAGCATCACTGTGAGAAGTCACCATTATGGTCGAGTAAGAAATGGAATTTACTTGCACTCAAGCCAACAGATTTTCTAGCAGACTATCAAGGCCAGACAATTCGAGACAAGCTCAACAGTCTGTTTCAACAAGAACAAAACCTCTTATTACCATCAACATCTGAGATACGCGTATTAGCCCTTCCAAGATGTTTTGGATATGCCTTTAATTCTGTTGTTTTTTATTTTATTTTTGAAGATCAAAAACCTATTTATATAGTCAGTGAAATTACAAATACGCCATGGGGTGAAAAAAAAGCCTATATTCATGCTTGTACTACACAGCCACACACTGAAAACCAGCCAAACACCTTTCATTTTGACTTTCAAAAAGAATTCCACGTCTCCCCTTTTATGCCAATGAATTTAACCTATCAATGGCATTTTCATTTAAACGACGATAAATCCATTATTTATATGAAATTACTGAGGCAGGATATAAAAGTATTTGATGCAAAAATGGAGTACTCAATAATACCTGCAACACGGCATTCACAGCAACATTGGTACGCTTTAATGGGCCTATTTCAACCAGTTAAAATGCTTCTCGCAATTTACTGGCAAGCCTTACGATTATGGTTAAAAAGAATACCGTTTTTTACTCATCCATCTAAGAAGGTTAAAACATGACATCGAAAGTCGCTCATGAATCAGTAGATCAGGACATTCCGTTTTATTTACAGCCACTGAAACAGCTTAGACATGGCTGTATTAAGTTTGATGGTTTTTTTAAATGGCAAATAGGTTCAGATGAACATCTAAAAACAACCATTCACGTGCATGACAAACGAATGTTCAACCTTATTCTTAAAAATGGCGAACTTGGCGCTGCAGAGGCTTATATTAAAGGCTATTGGACGTGTGACGACCTTGTTACGCTTATTCAGATCCTTGCCAGAAATAGAGAGCTTTTAGACAAACTTAACAACATCTTTTTTGCACGAGCCAAGCAAGCTCTGCTTTATATTAAGTATAAGTTCCAACGTAATTCTGTTTCTGGCAGTAAGAAAAACATTGCCCAGCACTATGATTTAAGCAATGACTTCTTTGAGCTGTTTCTCGACAAACACATGATGTATTCCAGTGCAGTGTACGATAGCCAACATCAAACACTCGAAGCTGCTTCAGAATATAAAATGCAATTAATTTGCGAAAAACTTCAACTTAAGCCAACAGATCATCTTGTAGAAATCGGCTCTGGTTGGGGTGGCTTTGCTTGTTATGCTGCAAAGCATTATGGTTGCAAAGTCACGACTATTACAATTTCCAAAGAACAGTTTGCCAAAGCTGAACAACGTATTCAAGACATGAATTTACAAGCGCTTGTGGATATTAAACTTGAAGATTACAGATCTCTGCAAGGTAAATATGACAAGCTTGTTTCCATTGAAATGATAGAAGCCGTTGGTGCTAATTATTTAAACACCTATTTTAACCAAATTCGTAAACTACTTAAACCAGATGGCCTTGCTTTAATTCAAGCTATTACTATTGAAGACAGCCGTTATACCAAAGCTCTCAATACAGTTGACTTTATTAAACACTATATATTTCCAGGCAGCTTTATTCCATGCATTAGCGTTATGACAAAAACCGCAGCGGATAATAAGCTACAACTTACAAGACTGGATGATATCGGCTTAAGCTACGCTCAAACACTTCATGATTGGCGTAAACAATTCTTTGATGTCTTACCACAAGTAAAAGCCCTTGGCTTTAATGATGAGTTTATTCGCATGTGGGATTTTTACCTCTGTTATTGCGAAGGTGGTTTTAAAGAAAAAGTCATCAGCAATGTTCACCTCCTCTTTCAAAATAATGATTTAGAAGGCCGAACCTCATGTGGATGATGCTTACTTCAATTAATATCATTCTTATGGTTTTAGCTTGGTTTGTCTGCACCTCTAATAAGCGTGCAGGTCTTGTGGATGTAACATGGGCACTAGGTCTAGGGCTCAATACAATTATCGCCGCTATCAGTCTGGACCAAAGCCCAATTCAATTACGGCTCTTTCTTGGTATAGCCTCTAGTATTTGGTTTATCCGCCTCGGTGTACACCTATTACGCCGCTATATCAATGAAGAGGAAGAAGATTCTCGCTACGCGACTATGCGCAAAGCCATGGGCAAATTTCAACATATTGGATTTCTCTTATTCTTTTTATTTCAAGCGGGATTAATTCTTTTATTTGTAGCACCTATTGTGCTTTTGCTCAGCGAGCCAGCAAATGCATGGGATTCATCCCTCAATACACTCATTGGTATTTCCTTTGGTATTTTTGTGCTGGCTTTTGCAGGTGAGAGCCTCGCAGACCATCAGCTCTATGAGTTTAAGAAAAATCGTGAAAATAAAGGCAAAACCATGGATCAAGGGCTATGGAAATATTCAAGACACCCAAATTACTTTTTTGAATGGACCCATTGGATAATTTACCCACTACTTGGCTTAGCTGCAGGTCTTTATTCACTCTGGATATACCCTGTGCTGATGTTTGTTTTTTTGTATTACTTTACAGGCATTCCTTTCAGTGAAAAGCAAGCGCTTCTTTCTAAAGGCGATAACTACAAAAGATACCAAGAAAAAACCCCAGCATTTTTCCCATGGAAACCAAAGGACATCGAAACATGAAACAACAGTTACTTAACATGGCCTTCCAAAGTGCTGAGAAAGGCTACGCACCAGACTTTATTATCCGCCAAGGAATTAGAAGGCTCTGTAAAAAACGCCTCGAACAAGAAGGCCGCTACGCACCAGAGCTCGCACCGCAGCAATACATGCAAGTACTGCAAAGCTTAAAACAAAGCCCAATGGCAGTAGAAACAGATAAAGTCAACGAACAGCATTATGAAGTGCCGACAGCCTTTTTCCAGAAAGTGCTCGGTAAACACCTTAAGTACAGCGCCTCATACTTTGCAACGGAAGAAACAAGCCTTGATAAAGCCGAAGCAGACTCATTGCAAATCTACTCTGAGCGAGCACAGCTTGCCAACGGCCAAAACATTCTTGAACTTGGCTGTGGCTGGGGTTCATTTACACTCTGGATGGCGAGCCAATACCCAGAAGCACAAATTACAGGTGTTTCGAACTCTAGCACTCAACGCACTTATATCCTTGAACAAGCGCAACTTCGCGGCTTAAATAATATTGAAATACTTACACAAGATATTAATACGCTTACCTTTAAAGAAGGCTTATTTGATCGTGTTGTTTCAGTTGAAATGTTTGAACATGTTCGCAACTACCAAGGTTTATTCCAAAATATATCATCATGGCTGAAAACGGATGGCCTGCTCTGGTGTCATATTTTCTGTCACCGTTTTCTGCACTACCCATTTGAAGTGATCGACGATGATGATTGGATGTCGAAATATTTCTTCTCAGGGGGTGTCATGCCTGCCGCATCAACATTCTTAAACTTCCAAGAACATTTAACCATCAAAAACCAATGGCAATGGTCCGGCACTCATTATCAACAAACTGCTGAAGCATGGCTTGATAATATGGATAAACACAAAGAAGCACTTGAGCCTCTCTTTAAAGAAACCTATAAAGCAGATGCAGATATTTGGTGGCAACGTTGGCGAATCTTCTTTATGGCCTGTGCGGAATTATTTGGATATGAAAATGGCCAAGAATGGGTCGTTGGGCATTATTTATTTGAGAAGAAGTAAAGAACCAAAGTAAAAGCACCTATGAATTCTAGGTTTTCACTGGTGCTTTTCGACATTACAGCCAGCCTGAGACTTTCAATATTCTAGAGGTTGTATCCCAGAACGGCATCAGCAAAAAACTAAATACAACAACCCCACCAAGTCTCTTTGTCCATTTTAATAATATCTTGTGTTTCATAAGAGAGTGAAGAATAGAGAACCCGATCAGAAATGCCAAAATAAAGCCAATAATTTTACCTGGTTTGCTGTAACCTATCCAACCAGCGTCTTGAACTAATGGGATAATTAAATAGCTAAAGCCGCAAGAGTAAGCAACTTGCGTTACGAGATCCTCAAGAGAAACTGCACAGACAAGCACGCCAACCAATAAAAAGGCAGAGAGAATAATAGCTAAAGGCGTCACAAGATAGGTTAAATACCCTAAGTCGTTCGCAAGTAATACAGGTGTAAAGTACCCAACAAGCCAGTAGACACCATAAAGAACAGCACCAACCCCCACATAAGTGCCCATAATAAATTCAGCAGCACCATCTGCAGCTGCTTGGTTGCCATTGACAAGAACAACTCGGTTACTCATGAAAATGCCCTTCTCAACTAAATCATGCCACAACAAAATGATAAATAAGCGCCTAAGCGCAAAATCAAAAGTTTCAATATATCATTGAAGCATAGCAGGCCCTATGAGTAGAGCATCATTATTGTAACCTGAGCACCCAAGAAGGCATATTGATGTTACGAAAACGCATACTCTTGTGAAAGTATTGATAAAATCTGGCACAAGTAATGATCGAACTTATTTGAAAGCGATTATTTATAGAGGTAACAACAAAGGACATATCTCATGCCCAATCAACTGAGCATCAATAACACTGCTACAGCACACATCCCACAGAGTTCAAATAAAAGTGGTGCCACTCTTGGTGGAAATTTAGCCACAATCCAGACATTGAGCCCTCAAAACAATAACTTAAAGCTACCAAGTCATTCGCAACAACCTGACATGCGAAGCGCAAATAATGATGATAATGTCTTTGTTTTAGTCCAAAACTGGGATAACAACGAAGCGCCCACTGATGTTGTAGATATGAAGCCTGTTCAAGACTATACGGACAGCACAAAAACCAAAACTATGTTTTCAGCACTTGATCGATATGAAGTACAAAATGCGCAGTGGATTGCAAATACGCTCGACACACTTGAGGGGATGGACGCAACAACAGACAAGATTGAAAGAGCAGGAAAATCATCATCAACTATCCAGCTGAATGATGTCGTACTCTATGGGTTTCTTACTGGTGAAACAAAGTTTTTTGAGCAAAGTTTGCATGCATCAGAGAACCAAAACTCAATTGCCGGTTTCTTAAATGCGACTTTCAATAACCATATAGTCTTTAAAGATAATGGCACATCAAAAGAGCCAATCAAAATGAATAACCTTGCCTTTATTGGTGAGCTACTCAGCAAACCAGAGATGTTTTTGTTAGCTGAATACCATCAAGATAAAAGCAACAGTGAACCAGCTGAACTGAAACATGGCGTTGGCTTAAACAATAATGGCAATGCACGAGGCTGGAAATTTAATATGTCAAAACAAGAAAGACAAACGCAACTGAAGCAAATTGCAGCATTCTACGATAAATTACAAAATAACAGCGTCAACACAAATGCAGAAGCTTTAAAGCTTGTACAACAATTTATGCGCAACATTCCATTTACACAATGTGTTAAAAGCTTACGAGCAGGCGAAGCCTATGAAAATCTCAGCTTTACGCAAACTTACTGCCCTAATGGTGTTGTTAATGTGAATCGAGTATTAAATGACTTAAAACCATTAGCAGACTCTTCCAAAAAAGTATCAACGCAGCAAGCAACAGGCTTGGCAATTTATATGAACATGCCACAAGCCTTGGTCAATGATCATCAAAAATTTGTTATTGCTCGCATGTCTTCTTAAAAAGATAAATCAATGGACTCAAAAAGGCTTTATAGAGATGAGTCTCTTAAAGCCTTGAGGCCTAACCAAACTCAGATTAAAGATATTTTTTAAAGAAGCTCACTAAAGAACGATGCTTAGATGCATTTACTTTTGGTTCTTGAGATGGCGCTTGTGGCGCTGCATCCAACATTGCCAGATTCTTATTTTTAAAACCCTTATTATCAGTCACATCTTTACCAAACCAAGCAGGTGTAGAAAAAGCTTTCGCTTCATCCATTGATTTGAATTCAACTTCGGCTACAACCAATCCTTTTAGCTTACCTTTATAGACATCGAGCTCAATAGTATGATTGTCATGAGGAATCTTATAGCGATCTTTCTCTAAGCGCTTCCCATCTGTAGCCGGCCATAAAGTATCAAACTGCTCTTGATTCAGAGTTGTTTCAAACTCTTGACGAACAAGCCCACCTTCACTCTTCACTGTCTGAAAGTATTGATCGGCCTTTTGGCGGAGTCGCACTTCAGTTCCATCTTTACCTATAGCAAGATAACCTTGTGTAATTGCTTTAGCTTTAAGACCGGACAGGTCTGGTAAGGTTTCAATATGCCATTTACGTTCAATTTCAGTGGGCGCAGCCATAGGTTCGTGATGAGCTACAGAAGGTTGATCTACAGATGCAGCTTGCACCAGAGCAAGACGTGGGGTTTCTTGATTTGTCGCGGTATCACTCACCTGCTGGTTAAGATCAACAGCAGAGTTATTGGCTGAAGTAAGCGTGATCATACATGTATTCCTTTATTACTGCGCTTTACACAGGTGTCTGATCACCTTGTGTTGCGCCAAGAGTATCATGTGGCTATATACAGGTACAACTGCAACTAGCATTAACAATGAAACAACAGATCAGCTGATACACCATTCTCAATTAGTTACGCTTTAATTTTTGAATAGCAACATCTCTTGTATAAGAAATTGGAACAACGATCTCCCCTTGCTGATTTATAATACCCCAGTGACCTCCTACCCTAGAACTATACTCTTTAATCCGTTGATCAACGCATCCGCTGCAAACTAAAGCTAAACCATCATTAAATGGGTATGCAAAATCATAAACAGGTGAAATAACAATATCGAGTTGTTTATTGATATAGCCAACTTTATTATTCCATAATGATCTGGCTAACCCTTCACTGAAGTAATCAGCACCATTATCAAAATTGACAACTCGACGCAATTTACCATTAGCGTTAAAGTAATATATACCTGAACTGCCCCACAAAACCCCTAAGCCATCAGCATCGTAACAAGCTTGTAAAATCGAAAGCGCTCATTCTAAGCAATCTAGAGCAGCCTAAATCCTTCACTTA
>TARA_B100000686_G_scaffold295083_1_pt1 | contig 12415 bp, 9 predicted proteins | sample TARA_B100000686 | Tara Oceans TARA_B100000686 (sample SAMEA2622733) | marine metagenome | biome: marine biome (ENVO:00000447); feature: marine epipelagic mixed layer (ENVO:xxxxxxxxx); material: "saline water (ENVO:00002010), including plankton (ENVO:xxxxxxxx)" | depth 150 m
AATTATTATTTTAGGTATATTTATGGTAAAAAAAGGAAATAAAGGAATTGAAAACAAATAATGATATCGAATTCACTTCCGTTAAGTTTTTTATCGCTATTTTCATTCGTAAGTTTTTTTGTTTTTTTATTAATTCTTTATTTTTCAAAAAAAACAAAGCTAATTTCTTTGTTGGATGAAGATTTTTCAAAGCCACAGGCTTTTCACAAAGAAGCCATTCCAAGATGTGGCGGTTTGGCTTTTTTGCTATCTTTTGTAATTTTTTTGGTTTTATACCACTTTATTTTTGAGAAACTATTATTAGATTACCTTATTATAACTTTATCACTATTTCTTCTAGGTTTTTTGGATGATATAAAAATAAGAGTTAGTCCAAATGTTAGGCTATTATTAATGATTTTTATTTTATTAGCCTCTATTAATATTTTTGACATAAACATTGAAAAAACTGGTTTTGCCTTCCTAAATTCTTGGTTAGAAAATCATATATTCAAATATGTGTTTATTTTATTATGCTTTCTCTTCGTTATTAATGGAGCCAACTTAATAGATGGATTTAATGGTTTGCTTGGATGGCATGTAATAATAATTAATTTAATTCTTATTTATTTAAACATGTTAAATAATCAGAATGATTTTGTCATTATTTTAACCGGTCAAACCATAGTTTTTTTTGTATTTTTATTATTCAATTTTCCCAACGCTAAAATGTTCTTGGGTGACGGAGGCTCATATGCAGTTGGCTCTTTAATAGCCTTAAACGTGGTGAAAACTTCATTGATTAATCCTGATATACATCCATTTTTTTTCTGTGTAATTTTATTTTATATTTTTTATGAGGTTTTTTTCTCATTTTTTAGAAAGATCTTTAAAAAAAAATCTCCATTAAAACCTGACGAGAAACACCTACACATGTTAGTTTTTAAAAAATTAAATAGTTTGAATTTAAAAAACTCAAATGCTCTAACGGCTTTACTAATAAATTTAATATATTTGTCCGCTATTCTTCCTATTCTATTTGGATTTGAGTTTGGTCATGAAAATGCATTATTTTATAGGTATTGGTTTTTCGCTTTATTAGCGGTTTATACTTTAATTTATGCAAAGTTATATAAATCAAAAAAATAATGTTATATAAGTCAACTAAAATTAAAAGGGCAAGTGGCGGAATTGGTATACGCGCTAGTCTTAGGAACTAGTACCGAAAGGTTTAAGAGTTCGAATCTCTTCTTGCCCACCATAGATTATGAAAGTACGTGTTAAATCTAAAAAAGGTTTGAAAACTAGTTTGTCAGTTTTAGTTGACAAGAAAACTATTCAAAAAAAATTAGACGAAAAACTTCATGAACTTCAACACAAAGTACATCTAAAAGGATTTAGACCAGGAAAGGTCCCAGCAGATGTAATCAAAAATCAATTTGGAAAGGCTATTTACGGAGAAGTTATTGATGGAATTTTGAAAGAAACTTCGGCAAAAGCAATTGAAGAAAATAAAATAAAAGTAGCAGGCCAACCCAAGATTGATTTAAAAACTTTTGGAGAAGGTAAAGACCTAGACTACACAATGGAATTAGAAACTTTACCAGAAATTAAATTAAAATCATTAGACAAAATCAAGGCAACGGATTATGAAATTTTAGTTGATAAAAATATAGTAGATAAAAGAGTTAACGAAATTGCTAAAGGACAGCAAAATTTTTCTGATAAAAAGGAAAATGAAAAATCGGAAAAAGGAGATATGATAATTTTTGATTATAAAGCAAGAGCCGAAGGAAAAGACTTTGAAGGAAATGAAGGAAAAAATATTCAATTAATACTGGGAAGAGATCTTTTTATAAAAGGTTTTGACGATCAGCTTTTAGGGGTTAAAAAAAATGAAAACAAATCTGTTTTAGTTAAACTTCCAGATAACTATCCTAAAAAAGAATTAGCTAATAAAAAAACCAATTTTGATTGTAAAATTATTAATTTAAAGAAGCCAATAGAAACAAAAGTTGATGATGAATTTGCAAAAAAAATGGGGGCTAAAGATATTGTAGATTTAAAAAATTTAGTAAAAAATCAAATATCAAAAGAATATAAAGGTAGTCTAGACTCAATAACTAAAAAAGATATATTAGAACAAATAGAAAAATCTCATTCTTTAGATTTACCACCAAATTTGATTGAACAAGAAACCAAAGCAATTACACAAGGTCAAAAAAAAGAAGATATAGAAAAAAACAAAGAAAAAAACACCAACTTAGCCAGATCAAGAATTAAAATTGGTTTAATACTTAATGAGATTGCAGAAAAAAATAATTTAAAAATAAGTGAAAATGAGATCAAAAACGAAATAGAAAAACAAGTTAAAAGAATGCCTGGCCAGGAAAAAATGGTAATGGAATACTATCAAAAAAACCCAAGTGCCATTGCAAGTTTAAGAGGAGCTTTATATGAGGAAAAAATATTAGAGCTAATAAAAAATAAAATTAAATTAAGCAAAAAAAGTATAACTTTGCAGGAGGCTGAACAAATATTAAAAGATTCTATTCAAACGGCTAAAGTTTCCACCGCAAGTGAGAATCCTAAAAAACATCAGAAAAAATCAAAAATTAAAAAGAAAAAATAGAAAAAATTAGCAAAAAGTCTATTAAAACTGTATAAGCGTTACTGCGATGATTCGTAAAATTGAAGAACAATTAAATAATCTAGTTCCTATGGTTGTTGAGCAAACCAACAAGGGAGAGAGAGCTTACGATATTTATTCAAGACTTCTTAAAGAAAGAATTGTTTTCTTAGTTGGTGGAGTAAATGATTCCGTTGCATCTTTAGTTACAGCACAACTTTTGTTTTTGGAGTCAGAAAATCCAAAAAAAGAAATTTTCTTTTATATTAACAGCCCGGGAGGCTTGGTTACATCGGGTCTTGGTATATATGATACGATGCAATACATTAAATCTCCAGTATCCACTCTATGTATAGGACAAGCTTCTTCAATGGGATCTTTCTTGTTAGCTGCAGGCGAAAAAGGAAAAAGATTTTCTCTACCAAATTCAAGAATAATGGTGCACCAACCATCTGCTGGATTTCAGGGGCAGGCGACAGATATACAAATTCATGCAAAAGAGATTCTTTCTTTAAAGGAGAGGTTAAATAAAATTTATTCAAAACATACCGGTAAGTCTGTAAAGGAAATTTCACAGGCATTAGAAAGAGATAACTTTATGACCCCTGAAGACGCCAAAGATTTTGGCCTAATAGACTCTGTAGTCGAAAAAAGAAAGTAATACACAATATATAGGTTTTCATTCAACTTCTGCTTGCCTTGGATTCCACTAAGATTTAAAACTAAGTAATTGATTCGTTATGTCAGAAAAAAATAACAAAAATATACTTTACTGTTCCTTTTGCGGAAAGAGTCAACACGAAGTTAAAAAACTTATTGCTGGACCAACAGTTTTTATTTGTGATGAGTGTGTTGAACTTTGTATGGATATCATCAAAGAGGAAAACAAAAGCTCTTTAATAAAACATCAAGAGGGCGTTCCAACACCAAGGGAAATTTGCAAAATACTTGACGATTATGTAATTGGCCAAACTTACGCAAAAGAAGTTTTATCTGTTGCCGTTCATAATCACTACAAGAGATTAAACCATGAGACAAAAAATAATAAAGATGTTGAATTATCAAAATCTAATATTCTGTTAGTTGGCCCCACTGGATGTGGAAAAACATTGCTAGCTCAAACTTTAGCCAGAATTTTAGATGTGCCTTTTACTATGGCAGACGCAACAACACTAACAGAAGCAGGTTATGTTGGTGAGGATGTAGAAAATATAATTTTAAAACTTTTACAGGCAGCCGACTATAATGTTGAAAAAGCACAGAAGGGCATAGTTTACATTGATGAAGTAGATAAAATTAGTAGAAAATCTGAAAACCCATCTATAACAAGAGATGTATCTGGGGAAGGAGTACAACAAGCACTATTAAAAATTATGGAGGGTACAATCGCCAGTGTTCCTCCTCAAGGAGGAAGAAAACATCCTCAACAAGAATTTTTACAAGTAGATACCACAAACATTTTATTTATTTGTGGTGGTGCTTTTGCAGGATTAGACAAGGTTATAGAAGACAGAGGAAAGGGCACATCCATTGGTTTTGGCGCCAAAGTTAAGAGCAACGAAGATAAAACGATTTCAGAAATAATTAAAAAATTGGAACCAGAGGATTTAATCAAATATGGTTTAATACCAGAGTTTGTAGGTAGAATGCCTATAATAGCTACACTAAGAGAGTTAGATGAAAAATCTTTAATAAAAATTTTAAAAGAACCAAAAAACTCTTTATTAAAACAATATAGTAGACTTTTTGAATTTGAAGATGTTAAGTTAGAATTTAGAGAAGATGCTTTAGTAGAAATTGCCAAAAAAGCTATAAACAAAAAAACTGGCGCTAGAGGACTCAGATCAATTTTGGAGTCCATACTCCTTAAAACGATGTTTGGTCTACCCGATATGGAGAATGTCGAATCAGTTGTAGTAGACAAAAATGTAGCAAAAGGCAAATCTGAGCCTATTATTACCTATTCAAAAAATAAATCTACATCTGTTGCTTAGATTTAACTTGAAATAATTAGTTTTAGTATCCATATTCATGAATTATGAGTTCGGAAAATCTAAAACCCTTATTGCCTTTAAGAGATATTGTAATATTTCCTTCGACCGTAATACCTCTTTTTGTTGGACGTAAAAAATCTATCAAAGCTTTAGAGGAAGTTATGAAATCGGATAAATCTATCGTTTTGGTTGCACAAAAAAATTCAGAAGTAGACGATCCTCAAGAAAAAGATATTTTCTCTTATGGATGTTTAAGCAAGATACTTCAATTATTAAAACTTCCAGATGGCACTGTAAAGGTATTAGTCGAGGGTTTAGAAAGGGTAAAAATAAATTCAATTAAAAAAGAAGAAAAAAAATTCTTAAACTGCGAAATCAACATAATTCCCAGCACAGCAGATAATGATCAAAGCAAAACTTTGGCATTAAGCTTGATCAAAAAATTTGAAAGACTATCTAACTTGAGCAAAAAAGACGTTGCCGATTTTACTAAAAATTTAAAATCTCTTACAGATACATCAGATATTGCTGACAATATTTCCTCTAATTTGAATATTCAAGTTCTTGAAAAACAAAAATTACTTGAAACGACTGATCTTACAAAAAGACTAGAAAAGATTTTTGAAATAATTGAGAAAGAAACTAGTGTTATTAGTATGGAGAAAAAGATCAGAGGTAGAGTTAAAAATCAAATGGAAAAAACTCAAAGAGAGTATTATTTAAACGAACAATTAAAAGCCATACAGAAAGAACTCGGGGAAATTGAAGAAGGAAAAGACGAAGTATCAAGCCTGAGCAACTCAATTTTGAAAGCAAAAATGACAAAAGAAGCTCAAACAAAGTGTCTTTCCGAGTTAAAAAAGTTAAAATCCATGAGTCCAATGTCGGCAGAAGCTACTGTTGTAAGAAATTATCTTGATTGGATGATAGATCTTCCATGGAGCAATAAGAGTAAAATAATTAAAGATTTGAGTGCTGCACAAAAAATTTTAGACGAGGATCATTATGGATTAGAAAAAATTAAAGAGAGGATTATTGAATTTTTGGCAGTTCAAAAAAGGATAGAAAAATTAAAAGGACCAATCCTTTGTTTAGTTGGCCCTCCCGGAGTCGGCAAAACGTCTTTAGGAAAATCAATAGCTAGAGCCACAGGTAGAAAGTTTGTTAGAATTTCTTTAGGAGGTATAAGGGATGAGGCTGAAATAAGGGGTCACAGAAGAACTTACATTGGTTCACTTCCTGGAAAAATTATTCAGATGATGAAAAAGGCAGGAACTAAAAATCCTTTATTTTTATTAGATGAAGTAGACAAAGTGGGCAGTGATTACAGAGGAGATCCTTCGTCTGCATTGTTAGAAGCATTAGACCCAGAACAAAACAAACAATTTAATGATCATTATCTTGAAGTTGATTATGATTTATCCGATGTAATGTTTGTAACTACGGCTAACACATTAAATATTCTTCCTCCACTATTAGACAGAATGGAGATTATAAGAATACCTGGATATACAGAAGATGAAAAAATAAATATTGCTCAAAAATTTTTAATACCTAAGCAAAGTGTGGATAACGGATTGAAAAATGATGAATGGAAAATTTCTGAAAAGTTAAATAAAAAAATTATTAGAGATTATACAAGAGAATCGGGAGTTAGAAATTTGGAGAGAGAAATTTCAAAAATTGCTAGAAAAATAGTTAAAAAAATAGATTCAAAAGAAAAAGTGAATCAAGAGATATTAGAAGAAGATTTAAGCTCTTATTTAGGTGTAAAGAAATACAATTTTGGAGAAATTGAGAATGAAAACAAAGTTGGCGTTGCTACTGGTTTGGCCTGGACCGAAGTTGGCGGGGAAATATTAAAAATAGAATCTGTAAATATGCCAGGCAAAGGTAAAATGCAGATTACCGGAAAATTAGGAGAAGTTATGCAAGAGTCAGTAAAGGCTGCAAAATCCTATGTAAGATCTAAATCAGTTGAGTACGGTATAATACCTCCTCTTTTTGAAAAGAAAGATTTTCATATTCACGTTCCCGAGGGAGCCACGCCTAAAGACGGCCCTTCAGCTGGTATAGCGATAGTTACGTCAATTATATCATCTATTACAGGCGTTCCTGTTAACAAGAACGTTGCTATGACAGGCGAAGTAACTTTAAGAGGTAATGTGCTTCAAATTGGTGGTTTAAAAGAAAAACTTTTAGCATCTCATAGAGCAGGTATTAAAAAAGTTTTAATTCCAGCTGATAACAAAAAAGATTTGGTTGAGATACCAGAAGTTATAATAAAAAGTATCGATATCGTTTGCGTTAAAACTGTAGATGAAGTATTAAAACATGCTTTAACCAAGGAGCTTAAACCAATTAAATGGGCTGAAATAGATCAAGCTTCAAATAAAAATAAAGAAAAATCAGAAGTTACAAGCGCACATTAATTGTTTAAGATCATCAATTATTAATTCTAAATGAAGAAAATAGTCATTACTGGGGGTATTGGGTATATAGGAACCGAGCTATGTAAAATTTATTCCGGAGAAAGCTGGAACAACAAAATTACCGTTATAGACAGTCGCTTTATTTCTGAGAGAGTAAATCAATTAAGAAATTGGAATATTGATTTTGTTCATGCTGATATGACGGATTTAGAGAATGTTAAGCATCATTTACAAGAAGCTGATGTCGTTCATCATTTAGCAGGGATCACTGACGTTTCAAGAACCAAAGAAGAATCAAACTCAAGTAAAGATTTAAAGATGAAAGAAATTGCTGAAAAAAGCACATCCATAGTCCTTTCTGAAACTCCCAAAAATTGTAAAATAATATTTCCTTCGACTCATGTAGTGTTTGAAGGAAAAAAAGATCTAGTAAAAGATATACTTGAGGATTACGAAAAATTTCCTGTTTTAGCCTATTCTGTTAGCAAAGATTTAAACGAACAACAAATAATCAAATCAGGTAAAAATTATATTATTTTAAGACTAGCTTCAGTTTACGGTTACTCAACTGATACTACTAGATTTAATATAATGCCAAATTTATTTTCTCAAATTGCTTCTCAAAATGGAACGATTAAACTTTTTGCTGGTGGTAAACAGCTAAAATGCTTAGTTCCTTTGATCGATGCAGCAAGATGTTTTAAATTTATGGAGGAAAGAAATGATATTAGATCTGATATTTTTCACTTATCAAAAGATCAAGTTACAGTTGAGCAGGTTGCTAATATTTGTAAAAAAATAAATCCAAAAGTAAAAATTGTTAAAACTGACGACATAATCCCAAACCCCGGTTATGCCTTATCAAACAAAAAGCTTTTAAGCGTAGGCTTTAAATTTCTTTATGGGTTAGAGGAATCCATTAAAGAGATGATTTATAAATGGTCAAAACAAAATATTACAAAAAATCTTGAGAATGTTAAAAAAGGAGAAAAAGAGTTTGTGGACGAAAGAGGAAAGATAAGTAACCATGAGTTGCCTGAACCAATAAATTTAATTGGATATATCGACTCAAAAAAAGGCACTGTTAGAGCAAATCACTTTCACCCAATACAGGAACAAAAATGTTTATTAATAAAAGGACAATTTATAAGCATTTACAAAGATTTACTAAATGAGAATTCACAAAAAGTAACCCATGTTGTTAATGAAGGGGATTTAATTGTTACCAAACCAAATGTTGCACATGCAATGGTTTTTACAAAAGATTCAATTTTTTTAAATTTGGTAAGAGGAGAAAGAGAACATGAAAATTATGGAGTTACACATACAAAGAGATATGTTTTGGTTAAAGAAGACGAAAAAAATTTACTGATGAATAGTTACAAATTTGATTGCCGTTCTTGCGGTAAAGCAAATTTGAAGAGAGTAGTTTCATTGGGCTATCAACCATTAGCAAATAATTTGTTAAACAAAAAAGATGCCAAATGTGAGTTATACCCACTAGAAATGAACTATTGTGAAGATTGTCACAATTGTCAATTATCTACTGTAGTTGATCCAAAAAAAATGTTTTCAAACTACCTTTATCTTTCTTCAACTTCTTCAACTTTTATAAAACATTTTGAAAATGCTGCAAAAAAATATATTAAAGAACTTAAATTATCAGAAAAAAAATCTTACATAATGGACATTGGAAGCAATGACGGTATAGCCCTTAAAGCATTTAAAGATTTAGGTTTTAAAAATATTCTAGGTGTAGAACCCGCAAAGAATCTTGCAAAATTAGCTAACAAGAATAAAATTAAAACAATTAATTGTTTTCTAGATAAAAAAAATCTAAAAAAAATTAAAAAAAATGCCGATGTAATTTTAGCTTCAAATGTATTTGCTCATTCAGACAAGCTGAAGGAAATGGCCGAATGTATGTTAAAACTTTTAAAAACAAGTGGTACAATAATTATAGAGGTTCAGTATCTTCTTAATACTTTAAAGGACCTTACTTTTGACAATATATACCATGAACACTACAATTATTGGTCCTTAACGTCTTTAATAAATTTTTTCAAACAATTTGATGCCAAAATAGTAAAAGCAGAAAGAATCGATACTCATGGGGGGTCTTTAAGAATTTATGTTAAAAAAAGTGGAAATTTTAAAATAGACAAAAGCATTAAAGATTTGCTTAAAGAAGAAGAAAAATTTGGAATAAAAAATTACAAAACCTACAAAATTTTCGCGGAAAAAATTTATCAGATTCAAAAAAATGTAAAAAAAAATATAAAAGAGCTAAAATCTAATGGAAAAAAAATTATTGGTTATGGATCTCCGGCAAAAGCTACTACAGCATTGAATTTCTTTGGTATTTCTGATGAGATAGACTTTGTTGTTGAAGACAATAAATTAAAGCATGGAAAATTTATCCCTGGTGTTAAAATTCCTATTTTAAGTAAAGACAAAATAATAGATAAAAATGGAACAATCCTTGTTCTAGCTTGGAATTTTTACAACGATATTAAAAACAACAACGCAAAGCTTTCCAACGACTTCATAAGTATTAAGGATTTGGAAAAATAAACTATTTCTTCAAATATTTTTCTGCTTGTAAAATAATTTTTTCAGTATCTTTTGGTATATCCCTAGATTTTGTTTTTAAATTTTTAACTTCATTTCTAAGTTCTAATGGTTTTTCATCAATGCTCTCAGTTAGTCTAAAAGGTTTCTCGCTGACATTATTTAAGAGATCATTCACAGCTTTTAAAATATCTTTTACTTCGTATTTACTACTCATTAATTAAATTTTTTTATAAAGGTTTTTAAAAAAATCCAGGCTATCCGGATTTGCCAGTGCCTGCAAATTTTCAATTTTTTTACCGTGTATTGCCTTTTTTACTGCCAGTTCTACAATTTTTCCGCTTTTAGTTCTTGGTATCTCGGGTATTTGTATAATTTTATGTGGCACATGTTTTGGTGAACAGTTCTTTCTTATTTCGTTTTTAATTAATTCTACGTCATTTTTGTTAAGTTTGTTTCTTTTATTTAAAACTACAAACAATATAACTCTTATGTCATTTTCCAAATTTTGACCTACAACTAAACTTTCACGAATAAATTCTATATTTTCAACCTGTCGATATATTTCTGCAGTTCCTATTCTGACACCACCTGGATTTAGTGTTGCATCCGATCTTCCCAATATAACAAAACCTTTGTTTGTTGTTTTCTGAATAAAATCTCCATGGTACCAAATATTTTTGTATTTAGAAAAATATGCTTTTTTAAATTTTTTATCACCAGGATCATTCCAAAATTTTACAGGCATTGTTGGAAAAGGTTTTTTAATAACTAGTTCACCTTTCATGTTTTTAATTACTTTTTTTCCTTTCTCATCAAATATATCAACATCAATACCTAAGCTTTCTCCTTGTATTTCACCAGGATAAACTTTAGAAAAAATATTTCCAAGCACCAAACATCCTACTACGTCAGTACCACCGCTGATCGATGCAAGATGAATATCTTTTTTAATATTTTTGTAAACATATTCAAAACTTTCCTTAACCAAAGGAGATCCAGTTGAAGTAATAATTTTTAAATCTGATAAATCTAAATTTTCAAAATTTAAATTCTCTTTTTTTAAAAAATCAATATATTTAGCACTTACACCAAATAAATTAATTTTCTCTTCTGAGCAAAATTTTACTAGAGAATCTTTCGAAGGATATGTTGGAGATCCATCATATAAATATAAACTAGCTCCAGATGCCAAACCACCAACCAACCAATTCCACATCATCCATCCTGTAGTAGTGTAATAAAAGATTTTATAATTGTTAGACACATTGCAGTGTAAAGAAAATTCTTTGTTATGTTCTATTAATGCATTTCCGGCTCCATGCGTAATACATTTAGGAACTCCAGTTGTTCCGCTTGAATACAATATATATAAGGGATGATTAAATTTGAATTTTTTAAAATTTATATCAGCCTTAGATTTTTCAAGTATAGAATTAAAATCTATATATTTTATATTTAATTTTTTCTCAAACTCATTTGTGTATGGAAAAACTATAACTTTTTTAATTGATTTAATTTTTTTTAAAATTTCAGGAATCTTATCTAAAATGTTTATTTTCTTTCCGTTATAAAAATAATAATCTGAAGTTATTAATACCTTTGGTCTAATTTGAAGAAACCTATCAACTACACCTTTAGCACCAAAATCTGGAGAACAAGAAGACCATATAAGACCATTTTTTGATGTAGCTAAAAACGATATGATGGTCTCAATTGTATTTGGTACATATGCAGCTACTCTATCTTTTTCTTTTAGGTTTATTTTTTTTAAATAGCGAGAAAGTTTACAGACATTTTCGTATAACTTTTTCCAAGAGATTTTTTTTTTCAAACCATTTTCAGATAAAAAATTTAGAGCTATTTCTTCATTGTTTTTAGACAAAAGATTTTCAGCATAATTTAGCTTAGAGTCTGGAAAAAAAATATTTTTATAAAATATTTTATTTTTCTTTATAATTTTTCCCTCTTTTTCTCCTTTCACATTCGTAAAATCCCAGATTTCAGACCAAAAAATTTCAGGATTATTGATTGACCACTCCCAAATATTTTGAAAATTTTCATTATATTTTAAAAGATTTTTCTTATCTAGCTGTTTGCAAAATTTTTTAAGTTGGGAGTTTTTTTTTACCTCTTCACTTGGCGACCATAATGAAGACTGATTTTCATTCATCAATTTTTATCTAAACAAATCTAAGATAAATATTTTAAAAAACTCAAGCGATTCAAAAAAATGTTCAATATATGGTTCAAGAAAAGGAAATTTTCTTGTGAGTCTACTTCTTTCAAAATTCAAAATACCAATTAAAAAAGTTGATAGAACTGCAAATGTAATTAAATAGTTAAAAAACCCAAAACCAGATCTTTCCATTTCTTTAGAGGCTTTTTTTTCAGAAATTATTTTTTTAGGCTTTTTGTTCAACCCTTTTTCTTCAGCATAGCTTTTTATATTAGTACCCCATTTTTGTTTCATGTATTCTTCTGAATAAGGGACTGGTGTTTTTTTTATTTTTGTAGCTCTTTTTTTATGAATTTTAGGAGAAGCAACTTTTGTCTTTATTTCAGTACTGATTTTTTTAACAGGATATTGTGTCCACTTGTTTCCACACACACTACATTGAACTAAACGCCCATTTTTGGAAATAGCTCCATCAGGAACGTTAAATTTCTTTTCACAAGACGTACACTGAATAATCATAATTATTAATAATACATTTAATAAAGGTTAATTTACATTAATTTTTTTTTAGTTTTTACATTACAAATTTAATGTTGTATATGTCGGATCTGCTTATTTAGGGGCGGTTAGC
>TARA_B100000686_G_C16805146_1_pt1 | contig 12390 bp, 11 predicted proteins | sample TARA_B100000686 | Tara Oceans TARA_B100000686 (sample SAMEA2622733) | marine metagenome | biome: marine biome (ENVO:00000447); feature: marine epipelagic mixed layer (ENVO:xxxxxxxxx); material: "saline water (ENVO:00002010), including plankton (ENVO:xxxxxxxx)" | depth 150 m
TTTTTTTCTCAAAAAAATATTTAAAAAAAATCTCTCCATTATTAGCAATAATTTTATTTTTAACAATTATTCATATAATAACAATTTCATCAATAAGATATCGTTTTCCAATAGAGCCAATATTAGTAATTTTTGCTTCATTCGTAATAAAGCAAATATTAAGTAAAAAGAAAATTATTTAATTTTAATTTGACATTTCACGCTATGAACACTAATGTTCATAACATGAATAATAAAATATCAAAAACTTTTTCAAGTGAAAAAAAGAATTTAGAAAACAAAATTAACTTAGACCTTTTAAGCGCTATAGATAATAATGGAAAAGCATCTCAAAGATATTTGTCAGACAAACTATCAATAGCTTTAGGTTTGACAAACGCCTATTTAAAAAAATGTATTAATAAAGGTTTAATTAAGGTAAAACAAATACCAAAAAAAAGGTATTTTTATTATCTCACCCCAGAAGGTTTTTCAGAAAAAAGTAGATTAACTTTTCAGTTTCTCACAAATTCATTTGATTTCTTTAGGCAAGCAAGGAGTGAGTGCACTAAAATCTTTGATAATTGTAAGAAAAAAAAATATAAAAACTTAGCATTTGTTGGTAAAGGAGATTTGCTGGAAATTGCAATACTTATATCCAAAAACTATTCTTTTAATATTAAAATAATTAAAAGCACAGAATTATTAAATGAAAAAAACTTTTTGCATGATGCATTAGTTATTTTAGATCTTTTTGAACCTCAAAAAATCTTTAACAATGCAAAAAATAAAATAAACCAAAAAAAAATTTTGGCACCAAATTTATTAAGAATTAATTTTAAAAATTAATCAAAATGAAAAGGTGGTACTTAGTTTATTCTCATTTCAATCAGGAAAGTAAGGCCGAAGAGCATTTACTAAACCAAAAATTTGAATGCATTTCATTTAAAACTATAAAGAACAAAAAGGGAAAAAAAGAAATTTCATTAATTTTTCCAAGGTATTTATTTGTTAGTTTTGACATAGGAAAAGATAATTGGCAAAAAATATCTTATACAAGAGGTGTTAAAAGTTTGATTTCCTCAAATACAATCCCAATACCAATACCAACTAAAGTTATAGATAACATAAAATTATTGCAGTCTAAATCTGGAGTAATAAATCCATTTCAAGTCTTTCCATTATATAAAGGTAAAAAAATTAAAATAATAGACGGACCCTTTAAAGGAAAAGAATGCTCTTTTTTGAAAATGAATTCCAAAGAACGTGTTTTAGTTTTACTAAATTTTTTAGGTAATATATTAAAAATTTTAATACCTAATGAATATATAGATATTGCTGCTTAGACAAGAAAAATTTATTTTTTATATTCAGTAGCCCAGCTACTGTGCGGTAGCTATACTTTTTTTTAAATTCAAATGCATAACTTACAAGAAAAAAAAACAAAATTACAAATAATAAGTTTTTTTGTAAAAAAATATCCTACTACTACAATTTTATTACTGATAAGTTTTTTTATTGAAGGTGTTTTAGAAGGAGTTGGAATAATTTCACTTTTAACTCTATTAAACATTGCTTTTGGCGAAAGTGTAAATAATTTATCAAGTATAAATGAGAAGATTTTAGAATTTTTCGAATTTCTATCAATAAATCCTAGTCTAACTACAATTTTAGCTTTTATAACTGTATTAATATTTATTAAAGCTTTAATAAGTTATTGTACTATTAGATATATAACATCAGTCACAGCTAATTTTGGAAAAAAATTTAGATTAGATTTAACTAAAAATATTATAAATGCAAACTGGAATTTTTTGACTTCACAGCATTCAGGAACATATTTAAGTTTAATTAATAATAACGCAATATATTCAGCAACAATTTATACTCATATTAATAAATTTGCTGCACTAATTATTAGATCAATAATTTTTTTATATTTTGCATTTCATGTTTCCAATCAAGCAGCATTTTTTGGCTTAATTGCAGGGTTTATAATTTTTTTTATTTTAAGATTTACAATTAAACTAGCATCTAAAAATGCTGGTATTATAAATAAAAAATTAAAAATAATTAATGCAAGATTATCTGATAATTTTAAAGGCATTAAAATTCTAAAAACTATGGGTAAAGAAGGTTTTTTAATCAATCAATTTTTAAATGATTATAAAATTTTAAGAAATTCAGAAAGAGGAGTTATGTTGGCAAAGCATAGTCTTATTATTCTAAGAGAACCAATAGCTGTAATTTTTTTAACAATGTTAATTTATTTTTATGTTGTTCATATGCAATTAAACTTTTCATTAGTAATAGTTATTTCAATACTTTTTTATAGGATATTAACAACACTAAATCAGGTACAAGCTGAATATTTAGTAATAAATATTTCCCAAGAGTATTTTTGGAGTATGGATGATATATTAAATAAATCTCAAAAAGCAAAAGAAATTACAGAAAAAAAGAAAAAGTTAAAAAAATTTAATTCTTTAGAATTAAAAAATATAAGTTTTTCTTTTGGTAATAAAGTTATTTTTAAAAATGCAAATTTTGTTTTAAGAAAAAACAATTTAACTTTATTACATGGTAAGTCTGGAATAGGAAAAACAACCCTAATGGATATAATAGTAGGATTTTACAAACCAGATAATGGACAAATGTTTTTAAACAAAGAAAACTTTTTTGATTACGATATAAAATCTCTTAGAAAAAAAATTGGCTATGTTTCACAAGATCAATTTTTATATAACGAAACTATTCTAAGAAATATTTGTTTAGATAAAAGAATTGATCAAAGTAAAATAGAAAAAATTCTGATAGAAACTGATTGTAAAAGTTTTGTAAATAAATTACCAAGAAAAATAAATACCATTATTGGAGAAAAAGGAACTAATTTATCAGGTGGTCAAAAACAAAGACTATCAATTGCACGTGCACTGCTACAAAATCCCGATTTGATTATTCTAGATGAACCTACAGTAGGATTAGATCATAAAAACAAAGAGATAATTCTTAGAAAGTTAAAACAATTATCAAAGAATAAAACAGTAGTTATAGTTTCACATGATAAATATGTTTTTAAATATGCAGATTTTATTTACAACATTAATTCACAAAAATTAGTTAGGGTATAATCAGTAATGAAAAAAAATAAAATTTCTATAATTGCTGAGTTTTGTCAAAATCATAATGGAAATATAAATATTTTAAATAAAATGATAGAAAAAGCCGCAGAGTCAGGGGCAACACATGCAAAAGTACAAAATATTTTTGCGAAAGAACTTACCTTCAGACCTTGTTTTGAAAAAGGAATAAAAATTAAAAACAAAATTGTTTGTATTAAAAGACCATATAAAAATGAATATGAAAGATTAAAAAAATTAGAATTAAATTATAAACAATTAGAAAGGTTTGTTGAAAAATGTAAAAAATTTCAATTAATTCCACTGATAACTTGTTTTACAAAAAGTCAAATTGATTTGTTAAGTAAAATTGGATTCAAAACAATAAAGATCGCAAGCTATGATTGTTCATCTTTTCAATTTCTAAGAGAAGCAAATAAAAAATTTACAAATTTAATTGTTTCAACCGGGGCAACTTATGATGACGAAATACAAAAAGCTGCTCAAATTTTAAAAAGTAAAAGTTTTACTTTTTTACATTGCATTACAATTTATCCTACACCTCTTAAAGATATAAATTTAAATAGAATTAAATTTTTAAAGAAATTTACTAAAAATGTTGGTTATTCAGATCATGCTGTTGCTATAGATCAAAATTTGATAGCTATAAAACTAGCAATTTTAATGGGTGCAAATGTAATCGAAAAACATTTTACAATACTAGAAGCAAACAAAACCAGAGATGGGGTAGTTTCTATGACTCCTAGACATTTAAGTAAAATTTCAGAATTTGCAAAATTAAAAAAACATGACCAAAGATATTCTTTAAAAGAAACATCAAAAAAGCTAATAAATAAAATTTATGGTAGAACAAATAGAAATATGACAGATATTGAACTGCTTAATAGAAGTTATTATAAAGGCAGATTTGGAAGTATAGCTTTTAAAAATGACAGTAGAAAACATATTTATAATTGGGAGGAAATTTAATAATTTTTTAATTATGAAAAGCAAACTATCTAAAAAAATAATTTTAATAAATACCAAGACCTCCATAAAGAAAACTTTAGAATTATTAAAGAAAAATTCAAAAAAAGTTAAGTTTCCTGGATTAGCCTTCATCATTAATAAAGATTTAAAATTATTAGGCGTAGTTTCAAATGGCGATTTAAGAAAATTGTTATCAAAAAAACCTGATTTAGAATTAGAAATTGATAAATTTGCAATTAAAAATCCTATTTTTGTAAGTGATAATAAAAGATTAGAAGAAGCTTATCTATCTGTTATTTCACAATTTAAAAAAAGGAAGATTTCAGAAGACACATCAATTAGATGCATTCCTGTTCTAAATAAAAATAAAAAGCTAATAGATGTTATAGATTTTTATAATTTATCTAATAGTTTTAAAATAACCGATGATAATTATGTAGCAATTTATGGTCTCGGCTTTGTTGGCTTAACGCTAGCAGCTTTTGTTGCTAGTAAAAATATCAAGGTATACGGAATTGATAAAAATAGAAATATTGTAAATAATTTAATTAAAGGAACTCCACACTTTCACGAACCTGAATTAAAAGATTTCTTAAAATCCTCATTTAATAAGAAAAAAATTTCTTTTAATACTAAAATCAGTGAATTTCCTACAAAACATATAATTGCAGTTTCTGTAAACATAAACAAAAATAATAATAAGGTTGATTTTTCAAATTTAGTTAAGGTTTGCAAGGATATTTCTAAAGTACTTAAAACAAATGATCACGTTATGCTGAGATCTACTGTTCCTATAGGAACAACTAGAGATTTGGTTCTTGGCATTCTAGAGTCAAAATCAGGATTAAAATGTGGAGTTGATTTTAATTTATCTTTTTGTCCAGAAAGAACTATTGAAGGTAATGCATTAGAAGAATTAGAAACATTGCCTCAAATTGTAGGAGGATATACTGATAGTTGTCTTGAAAAAGCTATGCAGTTTTGGGGAAAATTATGTCCAACAGTTGTTAAGCTGGATAATTTGGAGTCTGCTGAATTAGTTAAATTAGCAAATAATTCATTTAGAGACTTAAGTTTTGCATTCTCAAATGAATTAGTAAATATAGCCGATAGATTTAATTTAAGTCTTAATGATACGATAAAAAAAGCTAATAAAGATTATCCCAGAAATAGAATACCAATTTCTAGTCCTGGCGTAGGAGGTTATTGTTTAACAAAGGACCCATATTTAATGAGTTTTCCTTACGGAAGTAAAAAAAGGCAGTTAAAATTATCTTATTTTGGTAGAAAAATAAATAGTAACGCTGCATATTATCCAATAAAAATTATTAAAAAGTTTTGTGATAAAGAAAAATTAAAAATAAATTCATTAAAAGTTTTTGTTATAGGCTTGGCTTTTAAAGGAAGTCCTCCGACAGACGATATTAGAATGTCTCAAAGCATAAAATTAATAAAAAAACTTAAGAATATGAAGATTAATTTTAAATCATGGGACGCAGTTTTAGATAAATATAATTATAAAGATTTTAATTTTGTTAATAATAAGAATCTAACAAAAGAACTTGATAAATCTGATGTAATTTTAATTTTAAATAATAATCAAAAAAATAAAGAAAAAATATCAAAAATTTTTAAAAATAGTACAAAACCAAAATTAATTTTCGATGGTTGGTCTATATTAAGTAAAAACGAAATACTAAGTTTCAAAAACCTATATTACGGGGACATGGGTTCGTTATCATCAAGTGCATAATATAGCGTACATAGTTTGCAGTAATGGCTTTGGCCACTTAAAAAGATCTATTAGGATTTCTAAGTTCTTAATAAAAAAAAATATAAATATTGATTTTTTTTATCCTAAAAAAAAATATTTTAAATATACCAAAAAAAAACAAAAAAATTTTAATATTATTAATTTTGATACAGGAATTAATGTAAATAATTTAAAAAAGAAAAAATTAAACGAATTAAAATGGGTAAGACGTTTGCCAAGTATGAAAAAGTACGATCTTATAATAAGTGATAATTTAGTAGATGTATTAGAACTTAATCTTAAAACTATTTTAGTAGGAAATTTTTTATGGTTTAAATCTTTATCTAATCTAGACAGTAATTGGAAGAATTATCAAAGATCATTATTAAAAAAATTTAAACCAAGAATTATTTGTTGTAAATATTTTATTCCAAGTTACTTTTCTAAAAATTTAAAAAAAATTAAAGTTGGATTATTTCAAGAATTTAAAAAAAAAAATTCTAGTAAATCATTGTTAATTTATACTGGTACAAGCGTATCTCTTCAAAAACTTTTTAAAAATTTATTAAATAAAAAAATATTTGACGATCTTCCATTTAAAAAAATATATTTAGATAAAAATATTTATTCAAGAAAATATTCTAAAAAATTTATATTATTTAATTATTCTAATAAACACTTTTCTGATTTATCAATATGTTTTGGTAGACCATCAATGGGAATTATTCATGATTGTTTATCCTATAATGTTCCAATTATTAGTTTTTACGAAAAGGATAATAAGGAAATGTTTGAAAACATTAAAAATTTATCAAAAATTAATATGGGTTTAAATCCAAATAATATAAAAAATGCAATAAAATTAATTAAAGAATATTCTAAAAAGAAAAATTTTTCTTGTTTTAACAAAAAATGTAACAATTTAGAATGGAACGGGGATAAATTAGCCGCAGATAAAATAATAGAAATAATAAAAAAAAATGAAATCTAAAAAATTTAATTTTTATAATTCAAATCTTAATTTAAATAATAAAACAGTTCTTATTACTGGTGGTACAGGCTCTTTTGGGCAAAGTTTTGTTAAGAAGGTTCTTAAAACATATAACCCAAAAAGATTAATTATATTTTCTAGGGATGAGCATAAGCAAAATATAATGGCTAATAAGTTTAAAGAGTTTTCAGATTGTTTAAGATTTTTTATTGGCGATGTAAGAGATAGAGATAGATTAATCTTGGCTGCTAACGATGTTGATTATATTGTGCATAGCGCTGCTCTTAAACATGTACCAACAGCGGAATATAATCCTTTTGAATGTATAAGAACAAATGTAATTGGGGCTGAAAATATTATATACGCAGCAATAAATTGTAATGTTGAAAAAACTATTGCATTATCAACTGATAAAGCAGCAAATCCAGTAAATATTTATGGAGCAAGCAAGCTAGCTTCAGATAAAATATTTATTGCAGGAAATCATTTAGCTGCAAATTCTAAATCAAGGTTTTCTGTAGTTAGATATGGAAACGTAATCGGATCAAGAGGAAGCCTGTATTGGATTTTAAAAGATATTATTGAAAAAAAAATAAAAAAAGTTCCTGTTACAGATAAAAGAATGACTAGATTTTGGATAACTTTAGAACAAGGAGTAGAATTTGTTTTATCATCATTAAATGAAATGAGAGGTGGGGAGATTTATATTCCTAAAATACCAAGTATGAAGATTGTTGATTTTATAAATTCTCTATGTCCTAACGAAAAAAAAATTGAAATTGGAATAAGACCTGGAGAAAAACTGCACGAAACAATGATCACTAAAGATGACTCAAGGTATACTTATGAATGTAAAGATAGATATATTATAGAACCTAATATACACGCATGGGATCCTGTAAGAAAAAAAAATAAAAAAATCGATGGCATAAAAGTCAAAGAAGATTTTGAGTATTCAAGTGACAATAATAAAGATTGGCTTAAAGAAACTGAATTAAAATCACTTTTAGTTTCTTTAGAAAAAGAATATTAAAAATATTTTCTTCAATGAAAAAAAAAATATTCCTAACCGGCGCCTCTGGCAAACTTGGAAGCACTTTAATTCCTTATTTAGAAAAAAATTATAAATTATTTTCTGTTGGATTTAAAAAAAAACCAGTAAATGGATTTAATTTAGATTTAACTAAAGAATCTAAAGTTAAAATTTTTTTAAACAAAGCTAGGCCAGATATAATAATACATTTAGCAGCTTTAACTAATGTTGATCTATGTGAGAAAAATTACCAGAAAGCTTATGATATAAATTGTATTACTACAAAAAACTTAATTAACTGGACTAAAAAAAATAATTGTAGATTTATTTATTTATCGACGGATCAAATTTATAATAATTCTGGTTTTAATAAAGAAAATAACCCGTGTCCACAAAACTCTTATTCGTTAACAAAATATATTGCTGAAAAAATTGTTTTATTTAATAAAGATAGTGTGATTATTAGAACAAATTTTTTTGGAATTTTTCCCAACCATAATGGGTCATTATTAGATTGGTTCTTTCAAAGTATAAAGAAAAAAAAAAGAATAAAACTTATAAAAGACATTCATTTTAACCCATTATATGTTGATCAGCTTTGTTTTTATATTTTAGAAATAATAAAAAATAAAAGAATCAAGGGAATAATTAATTTGGGCGCAAAAAATGGGATATCAAAAGGAAAATTACTTTTTAATATAAGTAAAAAATTAGGAATAAAAAAATTCTCTTTTTCATATGAAAATTTTAATAAATTAAATTTAACAGCTAATAGGCCAAAAAATATGATTATGAATGTTACTAAAATTGAAAAATTATTAAACAAACCTATGCCAAAAATAAAAGATTGTATTAACAAATTAGCAATGAATATTAATTATGAATAAAAAAATTTATCAATCAAAAGTATGGGATGGAAAATTTGGTGTTAGATATACAAATAGAAATACTTTTACATACACCGAGTGGAATAAGATGTACAAAGATAGATTTGGTTTTACAAAAGAAACATTAAATAAAAATTTTCTTAATAATGTGCCCAAAAAAATTAAAATCTTAGAGCTAGGATGCAATATAGGTAGTCAGCTTAGATGCCTTTATAAGATGGGGTATAAAAATTTAAATGGGGTGGAATTGCAATATCATTGTTTAAAAAAATTAAAAAAGAATTTTAATATGATTAATGGAGTTCAATCAACAATATACAAATTGCCTTTTAAGAATAACTCTTTTGATCTTGTTTTCACAAATAATGTTTTAATACATATTCATCCTAAAAAAATAAAAATTGTATTAAAAGAAATGCATAGAGTGTCTTCATTATTTATATGGGGGTCAGAGTATTATTCAAAAAATTATAAAGAAATTATTTATAGAAAAAAAAAGAATTTGTTATGGAAAGCTGATTTCGCAAGCATTTTTTTAAAAACTTTTAAAAATTTAAAGCTTCTTAAACAAAAGTTTTTGCTTAATAAGATTAATGAAAAAGAAATTGACTCGATGTATTTATTAAAAAAAAAATAGAATGTTTGCTTATATACCGGCTAGATCTGGATCTAAAAGAATAAAAAATAAGAATATAAAAGTTATAAATGGGAGACCAATAATTTCTTATGTAATTGAAAATATAAAAAAACTTAAATTTATAAAAGAAGTATATGTTTCTACAGATTCTAAAAAAATTCAAAAAATATCTAAAAAGTTTGGTGCAAATTGTGAATTTTTAAGGGAAAAGAAACTTGCTAACGATAAAGCAGGATTTATTGATCTTATAAATAAAGATTTACCAAAATATATTAAATTACAAAACAATGATAAAGAAATTCTTTTTGTATTGCCTACTGCAGCAATGGTTTCAAATTTTGTCTTTTCTAAAGCTTATAAAAAATATAAAAAGGACAAACCAAATATATTAATGAGCTGTAAAAAATTCAATACTTCTCCATATTGGTCTATGTCAACTGATAAAAAAGGTTTTTTAAAAACTCTATTCCCTAAAATGGTTTTAAAAGGATCACAATTTTTAGATCCTTTATATCATGATGCCGGATTGTTTTATTTTTTTGATTATGAAAAAATAAAGAAATTTAATGATTTAAAGAATTCAAAAAAAGTTTTACCTTTTTTACTAAAAGATGAAAATAATGGAATAGATATTGATACTAAAGAAGACTGGGAAAGATTCAAAAAAATTTTTAATTTAAACAAATTAAATAAGTGAATATAAAAAAAAATATTATTCTAAATCCTGAATTTACAAACATAGATTCAAATGGTGTAAAAAATTTTTTTTGGCCATTAAAAAATAGTGAAATTAATAATTTTAAAAATAAATTTTTGATTTTTTTAGAAAATTATATGAGATCTAAAAGAGATATGGATTTTTTAATAATGCATATACCTTATATAAGAAGAGATATAACAAATTTTTATATAGCAAAAAAATTTTCATTTTTTTTAAGCAAGAATAAAATAGCTAAAAAAAAAACATACAATGAATTAGTAGATAAAATTATATTCAAGAAAAAATTTAACTTACCTAAAGATATTGATATTATTTTAAATGGATTACGAAAAAGAAAAAGAATTTTTACAAAATTAAAAAAAATAAAAAATTTTTTTTACACAAGTAATTTATCATATATAGAAAAAGAAAAAATTAATAAAAATCATACAATTACATTCTCTAACAATTATCTTATTGATTTACAAAGTAAATATTTAAAAAAAAGGATTAATTTAAGGACAAGCCATTTCCAAGACTGGTTTCCATCAGGTAAAATAAAAATAAATAAAGATACTATTAAAAATAACGAAAAAAAATTAAAAAAGTTAATTTTAGATACAATTAAATATTTAAATAATTATGGTTTAAACTTAAATAAAAACGAAAAAAAATATATTTCAGATTTATTTGTTCAATGGTTCTCTCTTACTGATTTTTTTATAAAAGAGTTAGAAAAAAGTAAAAAATTTTTGCCAAAAAAGATGTGGATTGGAACATCGGGAGTTTTTTATCATAGAATATTTTCATATTTAGTTAGAAAATCTGGAGGAATAATTTACGGATTTGATCATGGAATGAGTACAGGCTGCGTAAAACAAAATGCTAAAAATATATTAGAATTAGCTCATATAGATTTTTTTTATACATTTTCAAAATATATGAAATTAGCTATAAAAAGAAATTTTATAAAAAATTTTGTTAATAAAGATTTTAAGAAAAATAATATATTAAGTGTAAATACTAAACACGTAAAATTTTACAAAAAAAAAAATACTTTAATAAAAAAAGATAATGTACTTTATGTTCCACGAGTATTTACCGATCATAACATTTTTGTAGGCGATACATATCTTTATCCTGATATTATGTATTATGATTGGCAAATAAAATTGTTTAATTCATTAAATTCATTAAATTATAAAATTAATATAAAACCTCATCCAGTTTCTCGCCCTAAATTTCCAAAAACTTTGTTAAATTTCCATAAGTTTAAATTATTTAAAGACCCTTTTATGGAAGTAATAAAGAAATTTGACTTATTAATTTTTGACTGTATTCAAAATACAGCTTTTCTTGAAGCAATGAGAACCGACACACCAATGGTTTTTTTAAATATAAAGGAATATGAAATAGTAAAAGATGTAAAGGATTCCATAAAAAAAAGATGCGGTTATGTTGATTGTAAAATAAAAAATAACCGAGTAAATATTAATAGAAATCTTTTGGCAGCTGCAATAGGAAATTCTGAGAATTTAAGAAAAGATAAATCTTTTTATAATTTTTATTATCAATAAAAATTTTAATGAATAATTTTTTTTTATATCTAAAGTTTTTTTTAAAAAAAACTCTACAAAATTCGTTAATAGCTTATGTGGTAAGTTTTATAATATTATTAAGTTTAAAAAAATTAAATCAAAAAAAAAAAATAAAATGTTTAAAATTTTTAATTTTTTCAGATAAAAGATGGAAAGCTAGTTTAGATGTTTTAAAAAATGATCAAGAAATTGCTTTGTATAAGATACCAAATAAAATAATTAGATTTATCAACACTATTTTCTACGCAAGAAATTTTCTTAATTATTCTTTGAACAATCAAAGTTATAAAACTAAAAAGAATATAAATGAAGAAATAGCTTTTGATAAGCCGATTAGTTTAAATTATTATATGGAAAAAGATAAGCAAATTATAGATGAGAGAAAGAAAAAAGAAGAATTTATAAAAATAATATCAAAAAATCTTTCAAACTTTGCCAATATTGATTGTGGAATTACATGTGGTCTAAAATATACCTCTGAGCAAGCATGGGCTTCTGGATTTCATAATAGCGGGATACCTTTTATTTCTCTATTTAAGGAATATTCAGATCATAATACATATCAATTGGAAAAAAGATTTGATGAATATAATAAAGTAAAACAAAAATTTCCTGGTACCGCTATTGGTGTTATTAATGAAAATATAAAAAAAGTAATTAAAAAAAAAAAACTTTTTTTAGATAATTATGTTGAGAATGTGGG
>TARA_B100000686_G_scaffold355088_1_pt1 | contig 12378 bp, 7 predicted proteins | sample TARA_B100000686 | Tara Oceans TARA_B100000686 (sample SAMEA2622733) | marine metagenome | biome: marine biome (ENVO:00000447); feature: marine epipelagic mixed layer (ENVO:xxxxxxxxx); material: "saline water (ENVO:00002010), including plankton (ENVO:xxxxxxxx)" | depth 150 m
ATCTGAATACAAAGATATCTTAGAAAAAATTACCGACCTACTTGATATTCTTTCTAAAGCCAAACGAATTACAAAAATTATTGCTGATGAATTAACTGCCGTTAAAAAACAGTTTGGTGATGAACGTCGTAGCGAGATCATTGTTAATACACAAGATTTAAGTATGGAAGACTTTATAGCACCAGAAGATGTGGTCGTAACGCTATCCCATACCGGCTATATTAAGTCACAGCCACTACAGGATTATCGAGCCCAAAAAAGAGGAGGCCGCGGAAAACAAGCGACTAAGACAAAAGAAGAAGATTTTATTGACAATATGTTTATCGTGAATACACATGATTACATACTCTGTTTCTCAAACCGCGGGCGGGTTTATTGGATTAAAGTATATTCTGTTCCTCAGGGAGGACGTGGCTCTCGTGGCAAACCGATTGTTAATTTATTAAAACTAGAAGAGGGAGAGAGAATAAACGCTATCCTTCCAGTCAAAGAATTTGATGAAAAACGTTTTGTCTTCATGGCCACTTCTATGGGGACTGTAAAGAAAACTGCACTATCTAATTTTTCTCGCCCACGTATAGGCGGCATTATTGCAATAAGTCTAGATAATGAAGATTATCTGATTGGTGTTGCAATTACAGAAGGTGAGAATGATGTAATGCTGTTCTCTGATGGTGGCAAAGCTATGCGTTTTGATGAAAATGATGTACGCCCAATGGGGCGTAGTGCTCGTGGTGTCCGCGGAATGAAATTAAATAAAGGGCAGACAGTCATTTCCCTTTTGGTAGCTAAAGATGAAGAACTGTCTGTGCTGACGGCAACTGAAAATGGATACGGAAAGCGTACTCCGATTAGTGAATATTCTCGCCATCGCAGAGGTACCCAGGGTATGATCTCAATACGAACAAGTGAAAGAAACGGCAAAGTAGTCACGGCTAGACTTGTCAATCAACTAGATGAAATTATGCTAATTTCAGACAGAGGTGTATTAAATAGAACCCGTGTTAAAGAAATTCGTAAAATGGCCCGTGCTACACAGGGGGTCCGGCTAATGAACCTTGATGAAGGCACCAAACTCGTGGGATTAGAAATAATAGAAGGAACAAACGAGGAATAACAATTAGCTTGCAAAACAGCGTGTACGTTACAAATGCTTTTAATAAACGGAGTACTTTCTAATTGTGGAAAGAATATTTAACTTCAGCGCTGGCCCTGCAGCGTTACCTCCAGAGGTGCTGCAAGTAGCTCAAAATGAAATAATGAACTGGCGTAACTGTGGTATTTCAGTTATGGAAATGAGTCACCGCGGTAAAGAGTTTACATCCATTATTCAGGAAACTGAAGCTGATCTGCGTGAATTAGTTAATATTCCTTGTAATTACAAGATACTTTTCTTATCCGGTGGAGCTACTAGCCAATTCTCCATGGTACCAATGAATTTGCTTCAAGGAAAAAAAAGCGCTGACTATATCAATACTGGGATGTGGTCTAAAAAAGCTATAAAAGAAGCACAAAGATATTGCGAAGTAAACATTGTAGCCTCATCAGAAGAGGCTGGCTTTACTTATGCCCCTACACAGGACCAATGGACACTAAATAAAGATTCTGCATATGTACATTACACCCCTAATGAAACTATTAATGGTGTAGAGTTTGACTGGATACCTAATATGGATTACTCAAAGGGAAACATCCCATTGGTAGCTGACATGTCATCTAATATCCTATCACGACAATTAGATATTACCCAATATGGACTAATATACGCTGGGGCCCAAAAAAATATGGGTGCTGCTGGATTAACTGTTGTTATAGTTCGTGAAGATTTATTAGGTAGAACAATTCAAAATACACCAAATGTATTTAATTATAAAATTCATGCTGATAATTCATCTATGTATAACACGCCTCCAACTTATGCTATATATATTGCTGGGCTAATATTTAAGTGGCTTAAGAAAAAAGGAGGACTAGCTGAAATTGAGAGAATAAACAGTAAGAAAGCAGCCTTATTATATAATTTAATTGATGCAACAGAATTTTATACCTGCCCAGTAAGAAAAACAGATCGCTCACGTATGAACGTATCGTTTAGGCTAAAGAACGTTAATTTAGATAAGAGATTCTTAGAGGAAGCGCAAAGCCGTGGTTTAATACAACTCAAAGGTCATCGTGCTGTAGGTGGAATGAGAGCTTCCTTATATAATGCTATGCCAATTGAGGGAGTTCACTCTTTAGTAACTTTCATGAAAGAATTTGCTTATAACCATGCCTGAGCAATCACATATAACATTTCGAGTAAATACACTTAATAATATCTCTGCAAATGGATTAAATATATTTGCTAAGAACCGATATAATATTGGACAAGACATACCTGAACCACATGCAATCCTTGTCCGCTCCTTTAATATGCTTGAAATGGAAATTCCTCAGAGCGTAGTTGCAATAGGAAGAGCCGGGGCTGGAACCAATAATATTCCAGTACAAGATATGAATATGCGTGGCATTCCAGTTTTTAATACACCTGGTGCAAATGCTAATGCAGTAAAAGAACTTGTTCTTTCTGGCATGCTGTTAGCAGCTCGCAACCTGGTCCCAGCTATACGCTTTACTCAAAACCTAGAAGGCAGCAATAGCACTCTTCATAAGCTATCAGAGGATGGTAAAAAACAATTTTCCGGAATAGAGTTGCCAGGTAGAACACTAGGGATTATTGGATTGGGTGCTACAGGTAGGCTTGTTGCAGATGCAGCTATTCGCCTTGGTATGCAAGTAACAGGCTATGACCCTGACATTACTGTTGATGGGGCTTGGAATCTTTCTTCAAAAGTAAAAAAAGCAGCAAATATTGATAGCTTGATACAAAGTAGCGATTTCATTACCTTGCACGTGCCTTTACTTAACTCAACACACCACCTAATTAATGATAAACAAATAAAGAATATGAAAAAAGGAACAATCCTTCTTAATTTCTCTCGTGAAGGCATTGTTAATGAAGACTCAATTTTAGCAGGGATAGAATCTAGAAAAATAAAATACTATATTTGCGATTTCCCTAGCCAGAAACTTCAGAACCAGCAGGAAGTAATTACATTACCTCATTTAGGGGCCTCTACTCTAGAAGCAGAGGAAAACTGCGCAATAATGGTGGCAAAACAGACTATTGATTATCTAGAAAATGGAAATATAACCAATACAGTTAACTTTCCAAATCTAATAATGGAGAGAGAGTCTCCCTACCGTTTAGCAATAGCTAACTCTAATGTTCCAAACATGCTGGGACAGGTTTCTACTAGTATGGCAAATGCAGGACTCAATATTCATAACATGGTCAATAAGTCTAGAGATGATATGGCTTATACGCTAGTTGATATAGATAGCCCTGTCCCGCATAAAACAATAGAAAAACTTACACTAATTCCTGGTGTTCTGATGGTAAGATATTTACCTATACTGGCTGGCTGATCTTTATTAACAAGGAACTAATTCTTAATGGCTGATCAACTTAATAAAATACGTAATGAGATTGATGAGATTGATAACGAACTACTTAAACTTGTCAATACACGTGCTGATCTTGCAAAGCAGATTGGACAGGCTAAAAAACAAGGAGAAATCTATCGTCCTGATCGGGAAGCGCAAGTTCTAGAACGACTACAGAAAATTAACGTAGGATCTCTTTCCCCGAAACATGTTGCCCAATTATTTACAGAAATTATGTCAATATGTCGCTCCATAGAAAAGCCTATGAATGTGGCTTATCTCGGACCAAAAGGGACATTCTCAGAGGAAGCTGTACTAAACCGTTTTGGTAAATCGGTAAAGTCGGTTCCATGCGAATCGATAGATGAGGTATTTCATAAAGTTGAATCTGGCATGGCAAATTATGGAATAGTTCCTGTAGAAAATTCTAATGAGGGAGTAGTTGGAAAAACATTAGATTTATTATTACAAAATTCATTAAAAGTTTGTGGAGAAGTTCTATTACCTATACACCAATGCTTACTTGCCCTACATACTGACCCAAGACAAATAGAAAAAATCTATTCTCACCCTCAATCACTAGCGCAATGTCATGAATGGTTAAATAAGAATTTTCCTCTTCCACAAACAAAACGAGTTGTTGCAGCAAGCAATGCTCATGCAGCGATGATTGCTGCCGATGATAAGAGTGTTGCTGCTATCGCTAGTAAAAAAGCTGCCGAAGTATACAAGTTATCTATATATGCTGAAAATATTGAAGACGACCCTAAAAATACTACTCGCTTCTTAGTAATTGGCACCCAGGACGTTGCTCCAGCTGGCAATGACAAGACATCACTAGCCATGTCATCCAGAAATCGCCCCGGTGCAATACATGAATTATTATCTCCTCTTGCACAACATGGTGTAAGTATGAGCCATTTAGAATCCCGCCCTTCCCGTTCCGATCTATGGGAATATGTTTTTTTTGTAGATATTAGAGGTCATCAGCAAAATGAAGAAGTCTCAAAGGCACTAGAGGAAATACGGGGAAAAGCAACCTTCCTGAAGATATTAGGTTCTTACCCATCAGCATAACTATATTTTATGTACCAAATAAAAGCGCAACTATTTTTTTTATTATTTTTAATATCTGATTTCCACCTCTTAATGGTACCAGCTCTATGAATCTATGTGATCTTGCTCCTACATATATACATTCTATTGCACCGTATCTACCGGGAAAGCCTATTTCCGAGTTGGCACGAGAAATAGGGCTTGATGAATCATCTATCATAAAACTTGCATCGAATGAAAATCCGCTCGGGACTAGCCCTCTAGCACTTGAAGCAATGGAGAAGGCGCTCAATGAAGTGATGCTATACCCTGATGGCAATGGATTTGAATTAAAAAATGCACTGTCCAAAAAATATGATATAAATAGTGACCAAATCATACTCGGAAACGGATCAAATGATGTCCTAGAGTTGGCTGCCCGGGTATTTCTGAAACCTGGAACTTCCGCAATTTTTTCACAGCATGCTTTTGCCGTTTATCCTCTTGTGACCCAAGCAACAGGAGCAACTGGAATAGTGGTTCCTGCTAAAAATTATGGTCACGATATCGATGCGATGATGAATGCTATAACTTCTGATACACGTATAATATTTATTGCTAACCCTAATAACCCAACTGGCACATTATTGCCCACATCAAATGTCCTAAGATTTTTAGAGCATGTTCCACAAGATGTGCTGGTAATATTGGATGAGGCTTACAATGAATACCTCCCAAACACATCAAAAGTTGACACTATTAAATGGTTAGATATCTTTCCAAACCTTCTTATAACACGTACTTTTTCTAAAATTTATGGCATGGCGGGTATCCGTATCGGATTCGGACTTGCACATACTCAACTCTCCGGATTAATGAATCGGATACGCCAGCCCTTTAATATTAATAGTATCGGGCTTGCTGGAGCATTAGCGGCAATAAATGACACAGAATTTGTTAAACGTTCCTATGCTCTTAATCAAGCAGGAATGCTCCAGATAACCACTGGCCTTCGCCAGCTTGGCCTAACCTATATTCCATCCTATGGAAATTACCTTAGTTTTAAGGTGGAGAACGGCAAAACTGCTGCTGTCTATCAGTATCTCTTACAGAGAGGAATTATCGTGCGCCCAATTGCTATTTATGAAATGCCAGAATTTCTTCGTGTTACTGTTGGCCTTGCATCTGAAAATGATAAATTTTTACAGTTACTTGAAAGCGCAATTAAAGAAAGTTAATTCTATCTCTAGAATAATATCTTTAATATAATTGGCGTCTGATAGCGTATGAGATATAAGTCTTTATCAGGATAATATGAAAGATACTATGATTAATAAATTAGTAATTATTGGTGTCGGGTTAATCGGCGGTTCATTTGCGCTTTCGCTACGTAAAGCAGGATTGGTAAAGCACATTACTGGCCTAGGCCGAAGTAAAAAAAATCTCCAACAAGCACTCGAACTTGGAATTATAGACGTGATCTCAGATAGTTATTCACAGGCTCTAGATAAAGCAGATCTTGTATTACTTGCCGTACCAGTTGGACAAACTGCCGAAATTCTTAAGAAAATTAACCCCTACCTGGAATCTCAGACAATTATTTCTGATGTTGGGAGCACAAAACAGAATGTGATTGCAGCTGCCCGCTCTTCAATACCAGAGTATTTTAAAAATTTTGTACCCGCTCATCCAATAGCTGGAGCAGAGTTTAGTGGTTCTAGTGCAGCAAATGCTGAATTATTCAGAGATAAAAATTTAATCCTTACACCATCAGATGAAACCAATATTGATTCAATAAAAATCATGCAAAAACTTTGGGGGAAATGTGGTGCGCATACCTCATTAATGCCCCCATATCAACATGATGAAATGCTTGCTATGACAAGTCATCTCCCTCATATTCTAGCATTCACATTTATGAACCATATGCTCTCAAATAGTACTGAAAAAAATGAAGATACACTGCTTAATTTTGCTGGTAGTGGTTTTCGTGATTTTACTCGTATTGCAAGCAGTTCTCCTGAAATGTGGAAAGATATTTGCCTTGCAAATCGCAGGCTATTGCTACAACAAATCAGAGTCTATCAGAACGAATTAGCACGTATGAATGAAATACTGGAGGATGGTGATGGAGCGTCGCTGGAGAAATTTTTTCTTAATGCTCAAATAACTCGTGGAAAGCTCCTGAAAAATAGACACTAATTTAACCTTGTATTTATTTAAAAAAATCTAATTTCTTGCCGCTCTTTCAAATAGTAATGGATAGGACAGCTAAGTACTCGATCCAATGTTTCGTTAAATATGTAATGCTCTTTTGTCCACAGCTAATGCTGCCTCATGTAAAACTTCAGACAAAGAAGGATGGGCATGAACAATGCGGGCCAAGTCTTCACTGCTAGCAGAGAATTCAATTGCTACTACCGCCTCAGAAATCATCTCTGAAACATAGGGGCCAATCATGTGCACACCAAGAATTCGATCCGTATCCGCATCTGCAAGGATTTTAATAAACCCATTAGTTTCACCTAATGCACGTGCACGTCCATTTGCCATAAATGGAAACTGCCCTGCTTTATATTTAACTCCAGACATTTTCAATTCCTGCTCTGTTTTGCCTACCCAAGCAATTTCTGGCGATGTATAAATTATCCAGGGTATAGCATCCAGATTCACTGCAGGAAGCTCTTTTTCCTGACCCGTTATCTTCCCAGCAATTTCTTCTGCCACTGCCACACCTTCTTCAGAAGCCTTGTGTGCCAGCATTGGCCCACGGACAACATCACCTACAGCATATACATTAAATAAGTTAGTGCGACAGTGCGAATCAACTTTAATATAGCCACTATCATCAATTTGTAAGCCAGCAGCATCTGCGCCTAGATTAGCAGAATTTGGAACTCTGCCAATCGACACAATCATTTTATCTACTTCTAGCTTCTGTTCTTTATTATCGGAGTCAAGATACTCCACCATGACTACATTATCTGTGGATTTAATATCAGTAATGTTAATACCTGTCTGAATAGATAATTCTAGCTCTCTGGTAAATATCTTTTTTGCTTCTTTTGCAACCTGTCTATCAACAGCTGAAAGAAATTCTGGCATTGCTTCAAGAATAGTTACTTCTGATCCAAGTCTTCGCCAGACGCTAGCCATTTCTAGACCAATCACACCCGCACCAATTATTCCTAACCTTTTAGGTACTTCAGCTAGTGCCAGTGCACCTTCATTATCAAGAATACATTTATTATCGATTAATAAAGATGGTAACTGGCGTGGTGCCGAGCCAGTTGCAATAATCACATATTTTGCTTCAACCATCTCTTCTTTATCACCATGCTGAATATTTACTATCTGGCTTCCCTCGGTGTTTTTTTCCTTAACAAGCCTGCCTCTTCCATGTATTGAGGTAACTTTATTTTTTTTAAATAGCATAGCGATACCACGAGTAAATGCCTCCACAATTTTTTCCTTACGGGAAATCATTACAGGTATATCAACCGATAAACCTTCCACGGTAATTCCATGTGCAGAATATTTTTGCGCAATACGCTCATAATTCTCTGAAGACTCAAGTAAAGCCTTCGAAGGAATACAACCTACATTTAAACAGGTACCACCAAGGCTTGCTTTCCCTTTTGAGTTTTCCCATTCATCAATACACGCTGTTTTTAGCCCTAACTGGGCACAACGGATTGCTGCCACATAGCCTCCAGGTCCCGCTCCGATCACAACCACATCAAAAATTTTAGTCATTTTTATCTTCTTATGAATTAATGTTAGGCAATAAATATATGATGCAATTAATTGTTTATTAGCGATTATTATAAATTAATCTTCTAGTAACGGATTCACTGGAGACTCAAGTGTTTCCTTCATTATCGCAAGAGAAAGAACTGCTTCACGCCCGTCGATAATCCTATGATCATAAGATAGCGCAAGATAGTTCATCGGTCGAATTACCACCTGCCCATTCATTGCTACGGGACGTTCTTTAATGGCATGTACACCAAGAATCGCACTTTGCGGAGGATTAATAATCGGAGTGGAAAGCATTGAACCAAAAACACCACCATTTGTAATTGAAAAAGTCCCTCCTGTTAATTCTTCTATTTTGAGCCTTCCTTCTTTAGCCCTTATGCCAAAATCATTAATTTTCTTTTCGATTTCTGCCTGAGAAAGAAGATCCGCATTACGAAGGATTGGTACAACTAATCCACGCGGACTTCCCACTGCAATACCAATATCATAATACCCATGATAAATAATATCTTTACCGTCTACCGAAGAATTAACAATAGGAAACTTTTTTAATGCAGCAACTACAGCTTTAACAAAGAATGAGGTCAACCCAAGCTTTACTCCGTATTTTTTCTTAAATTTAACCTTATATTGAGAACGAAAATCTATTATTGCTTGCATATCTACTTCATTAAACGTTGTAAGAATTGCAGCTGTAGATTGTGACTCAACCATCCTCTCAGCAATTCGTAAACGTAATCTTGACATAGCAACACGTTTTTCCCGCCGACTATTGTTTGTGAGCAGGGCATTCTCATCTGCTGAAGTTTGCTGAGAAAGCTGTGACCCTACATGCTCAATTATATCTTCCTTTATAATACGACCCGCGCGACCGCTACCAGGAATCGTACTGGCTTCCTCAAGACTTAAATTTCTCTCTGCAGCCATTATCTTAGCTGCTGGCATCATCAAAGGTTTTTCTGCCTTACTGGAGCTCATGCTGCCAGTTGCTTTCTTTTCAATAGGGGGCTTTGCCTTAGAATCTATAGTAGCAATCAGCTCACCACTATTTACTGTGGCGCCATCACCTTTAATAATTTTCGTTAGTTTTCCAGATACTGGCGCCGGTAATTCCATTACAACCTTATCAGTTTCTATATCTATTAAATTTTCATCACGTTCAATATATTCCCCCTGCTTCTTATTCCAAGAAACAAGAGTAGCTTCTGCTATCGACTCAGATAGAACCGGAACCTTTACATCAACTTCCATGACTATTCCTTTGAGTTAAATTCTCCTGCAAAATGCTGCTTCAAGTAATTCTTTTTTCTGAAAATTATGCTTTGCTAAATATCCTACAGCTGGCGATGCAGAAGAAGGCCGCATTGCACTATTAAGGGTTTGATCAAGACCAAGGTGTTGTAATAAATAGTGCTGAATTCGATGCCATGCGCCTTGATTCCCTGGTTCTTCCTGACACCATAACAAATCTTTTGCTCTGCTATAACGATTAACCTCAATCTGAAACTCTTCATGGGGAAACGGATATAATTGTTCAATACGGACTATTGCTACATCTTCAATCTTATGTTCTTCACGGTAAGCTAAAAGATCATAATAAACTTTTCCACTGCAAGCAATAATGCGCCTAACTTTCTTTAAATTAAATTTTTTATTCTCTGGAATAACTGGATAAAATTCACCATCAGCTAAATCCTCTAAGCTCGATACTGATTTTTTCTGACGTAACATACTTTTTGGGCTCATGATTATAAGTGGTTTGCGTATCTTACGAATCATCTGGCGCCGTAATAAATGGAACATTTGGGAAGGTGTAGATGGCACACACACTTGCATATTGTACTCTGCACATAATTGTAGATAGCGCTCAATGCGAGCAGAGGAATGTTCAGGACCCTGACCTTCATATCCATGAGGAAGCATCATTACCAATCCACATAGCCGGCCCCACTTTGCTTCTCCGGATGCAATAAATTGATCAATCACCACCTGTGCCCCATTTGCAAAATCACCGAATTGTGCTTCCCATACAACAAGACTATTAGGTGCGGCTGTTGCATAACCATACTCAAAAGCAAGAACTGCCTCTTCCGACAACATAGAATCAATAATCCCGATATCTGGTTGTTGCTTCTCAATGTAACGAAGAGGTATGTAGGTACTATCGCAAACCTTCCCTTGGCTCTGGTTATGTAATACTGCATGACGATGAAAAAATGTTCCGCGTCCCGAATCTTGTCCAGAAATTCGTATTGGAAACCCCTCACTTAGAAGTCCTGCATAAGCTAGGTTTTCTGCCATACCCCAATCTAGAGGCAATTTACCTTCCCCCATCAATCTGCGATCATCAATAATTTTTTGGACCCGAGAATGCACTTTAAAAGTTTCAGGTATGTCTGTAATACGCATTGCTAGGTGCTTAATTTTATTGAGAGACATTCCCGTTCTTACCTTCTGATTCCACTTAAATGGCTCGAAAAATGGCGCCCATTCTGTTGTACCAGAATATTTTTTTCCATTGTAAACAGTTTTATTAGGATTAATTCCTGCATCCATATCTTTACGATAATTCGCAAGTATTGTGTCAGCCTCTCCCGCTACTATAACTCTTTCTGCTTCTAACTTATCAGCATAGAGTTTACGTACTCCTACGTGTTGATCAATGATTTTATACATCAATGGCTGCGTAACCATTGGCTCATCCTGCTCATTATGGCCAAGGCGACGGAAACATACCATGTCTATTACGACATCTTTTTTAAACTTTATCCGAAAGTCCAGGGCAATTTCCGTTACCATTACTACCGCTTCAGGGTCATCGCCATTTACGTGGAATATAGGAGCCTCAATCATTTTTGAAACTTCGGTACAATATAATGTAGAGCGAGAATCCCTGAGGTCTGATGTAGTAAAGCCAATTTGGTTATTAATGATAATATGAACTGTCCCACCAGTTCCATAGCCACGGGTCTGTGATAAATTTAACGACTCCATTACTACACCTTGACCAGAAAAAGAGGCATCACCATGTAACAATACTGGCAATACCATCTTCCCCTCTTTATCACATAATCTATGTTGCCTAGCACGTACTGAACCTTCCACTACAGGATTAACAATTTCAAGATGAGAGGGATTAAACGCCAATGTTGCACGCATGATTCCACCTGGAGTTTGGATAGATGAAGAAAATCCCTGATGATACTTCACATCCCCCGCAGTTAGCTCCTGAATATGGCTATTCTCGAATTCTTTAAATAAATTAGCTGGCATTTTACCTAAAGTATTTATCAACACATTAAGCCGACCACGATGTGCCATACCGATTACCACTTCCTGTATTTTCTTCTTTCCAGCTCGCTGCAATAAATTATCTAAAAGTGGGATCATACTTTCAGCCCCTTCACCAGAGAACCTCTTTTGTCCAACATAACGAGTATGTAGATATTTTTCTAAACCCTCCGCTGCACTGATTCGTTCCAAAATTCGTAACTTATATTCATTAGAAAAATTTGGTTTTGCATAAGATCCTTCTATACGGGCCTGTATCCATCTTTTCTGTTCTATATCATTAATATACATATACTCTACTCCAATGTTTCCGCAGTAGATACGATGAAGTAGCTGTAAGATCTTACGTAAAGATAAAAATTCTGGCCCAACCAAAGAACCAGTATGAAATACAGTATCCATATCTTCCTCAGTTAATCCATAAGAATTTGGATCAAGCATAGGAATATATGGCTTCTGTAATTGTTTAAGCGGATCAAGAGTTGCCTGACGAACGCCCAGGAAACGAAAAGCATTAATAATCTGTAATACTGATACCTGCTTACGCCCCTCTATAGTATTCTGTATTTGCTGAAATGAACTGTGCTTTTCATTATCTACCTTAATAAATGACTCAATTATTTGGCTATGAAGAACATCTTTTAAGGTCCCATCTTTCTTTGATTTTAACTTGTCAAAATATTCACACCACTCTATAGGTACTGTAGTTAAATTTTGCAGGTAATCTTCATAAAGGCCTTCAATAAAAGGTGCATTAGTACCATATAAAATTGAAGTCTTGAATAATTCCTTAATCATCATAAC
>TARA_B100000686_G_scaffold291268_1_pt1 | contig 12374 bp, 15 predicted proteins | sample TARA_B100000686 | Tara Oceans TARA_B100000686 (sample SAMEA2622733) | marine metagenome | biome: marine biome (ENVO:00000447); feature: marine epipelagic mixed layer (ENVO:xxxxxxxxx); material: "saline water (ENVO:00002010), including plankton (ENVO:xxxxxxxx)" | depth 150 m
TTTATTATAGACCATGGGGTCGTTATGTTAATTTATTTGAAGGAAAAAATTTCTTGATAAAAGAATTAACAGTTAATTCTAAATCTTCTATAAGCTTGCAAAAACATCACCACAGGTCAGAACATTGGATGGTTACTCAAGGGAGACCAAAAATAACACTTAATAAGAAAAAATTTTTTAAAAAGGTGAATGACTCTATTTTTATTCCAGTGGGATCGATTCATAGAATAGAAAATTTATACAAAAAACCTGTTAAAATTATGGAAGCTCAAACAGGACCAATTTTAAAAGAAACAGATATAGTAAGATATAAAGATATCTATGGAAGAGTTAATTAATATTTATTTCTATAGGAGTGTGATCAGAGGGTTTTAATTTTGATCTTGGGTTTTTATTGATATTAACTTTTTTAATTTTATCTAACATGCTGCTTGATATTAAAAAGTGATCAATTCTTAAACCGTGATTTTTTTGCCACGCACCAGCCATATAATCCCAAAAAGTATATTCTTGTTTTTTTTTATTAAAATAACGATATACATCATGAAAACCCAAATTTATTAGTTCAAAAAACTTTTTTCTTATTTCTAATTTAAAAAGAGCATCATCTTCGTATTTTTTATAATTATGAACATCTATTTTGTCAGGTATAATATTAAAGTCTCCCCCTATAATAATATTTTTATTTTCAACCAATGTTTTTTTTATTTTTTTATTAAATAACTCTAGCCATTTTTTTTTGTATTGGTATTTCTCTGTATCAACAGGATTTCCATTAGGAACATAAATATTAATTAATTTAATCAAGTTAGACTTATTTATAATATCCGCAACTATGACTCTAGATTGTTTTTTTTCATCAGAAATAAATTTTGTATCAATCTTATCTATATTGCTTTTTGATATAAAAGCTACGCCATTATAACTTTTTTGTCCAAATACATAGCAATTGTAACCAATGTCTTTAAAATCTTGAAAAGGAAAATTTTTTTCTTCCGTTTTGATTTCTTGAATCATCAAAATATCGGTGTTTGATGTTTTTAGATAATCCAAGATATTAGAAATTCTAGCTCTGACTGAATTTACGTTCCATGATGTAATTAACATTACACTGAAAAAGACAATCCACAGCCACAAGAAGAACTGGCTTTCGGGTTGTTTATTACAAATGAGTTTCCTATCAATTCTTTTTTAAAATCAACTGTTGATCCTTCAATAATCTTTAAAGAATTTTTATCAATAAGAGTTTTATCAAAAACATTATCGTTTGAATTAATTTTATCGTCAAAGGAGAAATTGTATTTAAAGCCAGAACAGCCGCCTCCCTGAACAGAAATTCTGAAATACATTTTGTCGCCTTTTTCAGAAACTACTCTGGCAATTTCTTTTTGGGCTGATTCAGTAAACTCAATTTTATTACTCATATTTGTAAAATAATGTATTATATATATTTATCACATCTTATGCAAAAAAACGAATATTCTAGATTGTCTACTCCTATTAAATCTGTTGGACGAATTCATAAAGAAAAAATAAGCTTACTAAGACCGGCTTACCAGAGGGATAGAGATAGGATAATACACTCTACAGCTTTCAGAAGATTAAAACATAAGACCCAAGTTTTTGTTAATACTACTGACGATCATTACAGAACTAGAATAACACATTCTTTAGAAGTTTCTCAAATTGCAAGAACAATAGGAAAGATTTTTAAACTGAACGAAGATTTGTGCGAAACTTTAAGTTTGGCTCATGATTTAGGACACCCCCCTTTTGGACATGCAGGGGAAGAAGCACTAAACGAATGTATGATAAATTTTGGAGGATTTGATCATAACATTCAAACCTTAAGAATTGTAACTCTGCTAGAAAAAAAATACTACAATTTCAATGGACTAAATCTTTCAATTGAAACTTTAGACGGTCTAGTAAAACACAATGGAGTAGTAATTGACAAATCAAATTATGATAGAATTTTAGGCAAAAATATTTTTAAAGGAAAAATTAATTTTTTAAAAAATCCTTCGCTAGAATCTCAAATTTCTTCTATATCTGACGATATAGCTTACAACAGTCATGATTTGGAGGATGGACTAAAAGCTAATTTATTTGGGATTAACGCTATTAAAAATATTCCAGTTATTTCTGAGATAGTTAAGAAACACAGGGAAAAAATAAAAAAGAATCAAAAAGATTTGGCATTAAGACAAATAATTAGAGATACAATTAATGAAATGGTAAAAGACGTTGTTAAGAATACAAAAAAAAATTTTAAATATGAAAAAATAAAAAATATTAATGATGTGTACAAGTCAGAAATACAGCTAGTAGGTTTTTCTAAAAAAATGACAGATTTTGATTTTTTAATTAAATCTTTTTTAAAGGAAAATATGTATCAGCATCCAAGCGTTTTGAAGAAAACAAAGAAAGGTGCAAAAATTATAAAATTGCTTTTTTATAAGATTAAGAGAAATCCCTCAAAGTTTATAAAAAGAAATGCTTTGAAAAACCAATCAAAAGAACGAAGTATCTGTGATTTTATAGCTGGAATGACAGATAGATATGCAATAAATCTATATAACTCACTGAAATGAATCTTTATAAAATTTATTTATCTGAAATAAAAAATAAACTAATTAAAAACAAGTCAAAAATTAATCTTAGTTCAAAAAAAGATCTAAACAATATTATTGTCGAGAATCCTCCAGAAAAATTCGATTTTGATTTTTCTTCAAATGCAGCTATGGTTTTGGCAAAAAATCTTGGAGAGAATCCAAGAAATGTTGCTGAAAAAATAAAAAAAATTCTTATAGAAGAGATTAAAGATTTTTCAGAAGTAGAAGTTGCTGGTCCCGGTTTTTTGAATTTTAAGTTAACAAATAGAGCTTGGATCAAAATTATCGAAGGTATCTTTAAATCCAAAAAAAAGTTTGGGTCAAATAATAAAAAGAAAAAATTTAATATCGAATTTGTTTCTGCTAATCCAACCGGCCCAATGCATGTTGGACATTGTAGAGGGGCAGTTTTTGGTGATGTTTTGTCCAATCTGTTAAAGTTTAACGGAAATAAAGTTACCAAAGAATTTTACATTAACGATTATGGTAATCAGATTGATACTTTTGTAAAATCAGTTTTTTTTAGATTAAGAGAAATAAAACACAAAGAAGCTTTTCCTAAAGGAGAAAATTTATATCCAGGTGAATATGTTATTGATATTGCAAATAAAATCTTAAAAAGTAATTCTAAGATTGATCTTACTAGTTTTAAAAAAAATTACAAAAATTTAAAAAAAGATTCATTAAAACACTCTATGAATTTAATCAAATCTGATTTAAAACAACTTGGTATTAAACATGACTACTTTTTTTCTGAGACAAAGATAGTTAATAGTAATTTGGTAGAAAAAACTGTCAACAAACTTAAGAAAAATAAGTTTGTGGAACATGGTTTTTTAGACCCGCCAAAAGGTGAAGAGATTCCTGAATGGAAAAAAGTAAAAAGATTAATTTTTAAATCCACATTGTTTGGCGATGATAGTAATAGAGCTTTGCAAAAAAACGATGGATCATGGACATATTTTGCAAATGATGTCGCTTATCATTCTACAAAAGTTTCTAGAAATTACGATTATCTAGTAAATATACTTGGCGCAGATCATACAGGGTATATTAAAAGAATATCCGCAGCAGTTAGTGCACTTTCAAAAAATAAAGTTGTACTAATATGTAAAGTTTGTCAGCTCGTAAAACTTTTTAAAGACGGAAATCCATATAAAATGTCTAAACGTTTAGGAGATTTTATTTCTGTGAACGATTTATTAAAAGAAGTTAATAAAGATTCTATAAGATTTATGATGTTGAATAGAGGAAATGATGTCGAATTGGAATTTGATTTTGATAAAATTCTTGAAAAAAGCAAAGAGAACCCCGTTTTTTATGTTCAATATTCCTATGCTAGAATAAACTCTCTATTTACTTCAGCAAAAATAAATTTAAAAAGCCGAATAAATTTAGATTCAAATAAATTTGAACCCAATGTTTTTGAATACAAACTATTAAGAAAAATTGCGGAATGGCCTAAAGTTATTGATTTAGCTTCCAACAAATTTGAACCTCATAGAATTCCTTTTTATCTTTATGAGTTAGTTACTATTTTTCATTCTTATTGGAGCAAGGGAAATGATGATATGAAATTTAAGTTTATAGTTAATGGAAAAATAAATAATGTTTTTTCATTTAAAGTTTTTCAATTAGTAGCAATAGTTTTGGAAAATGCTATGCATATTCTTGGAGTCTCTCTTCCAAAAAAAATGTAATGTACAATAAGATTAAAAATATATTTTTTTTTTTGATATTGATTTTGTTTTTATTTATCGTAACTTTTTATTATTTTTCAGAAGAAAATAAAAAAAAAATTAACACAAATAGAGTAAAATTTTCTGAAAATCTTGAAAACAAAGCTAATTCAATTCCTACGCTAAAAAATGATACAGAAAATGTTATTGATTATACCTACTCCGATATTGAAAATAAAAAAATTAAAAAAAGACATTTTTGGAAATTATTGAATTAGTGGTATGAACAGAAAACCCATAATTATTAGTGTAGCTGGAAAAAAATTAACAAAAAGAGAAAAATCTTTAATAAAAAATGAAAAGCCATGGGGCATTATTTTATTCAAAAGAAATATAAGGTCCTTTGATCAAGTTTCAAATCTTACTAAAGAAATAAGAAAATGTTTACAAGATCCTTTTTATCCAATTTTAATAGACGAGGAGGGAGGAAAAGTTTCTAGGTTATCATCTTTAATTAACACTAGAGAATTTTCACAAAAATTCTTTGGAAATTTATTTGAAAAAAATAACAAAAATGGAAAGTTAATTTATGTCTATTACCTTAATTCAATATGTGCTGTTTTAAAAAAAATAGGCATAAACATTAATACAATTCCAGTTTTAGATTTATTACAGAATCTTACCCATGAAATAATAAAAGGTAGAAGTTATTCTAGAAATCTCAAGACAATCAAATCTCTAGGTGAAGTTTGTATACGCATTCTTAAAGGTAATAAAATTGGATCAGTAGCCAAACATATTCCAGGCCATGGTTGTGTTAACGTTGATAGCCATAAAAAATTACCAATAACTACAACTCATGCAAACAAACTTTATTCTAATGATTTCAAGCTGTTCAAAAATTTAAATTCAAATTTTGTAATGACTGCGCATGTGCTTTACAAAAAAATTGACCCAAAGTTTACTGCGACACAGTCTACAAAAATTATTAAAGAAATTATAAGAAAAAAACTTAACTTTAAAGGCCTTATAATTTCAGACGATATATCTATGAAGGCTTTAAGTAAAAATTTAGTTTTAAACGCTAAACTAGCTTTAGCCTCAGGTTGTAATTTGGTTTTGTATTGTAATGGCAAAATCAACGAATCCTCTTTATTACTAAAAAATTTGGATAAAATTGATAGTTTTACAGAAAAAAAAACACGACATTTTTATCAATTTTTAAGATAATATTGACCGATGGAATCAAACTTAAACAATAATATTTCTATTGATATTCCTAATTACTCAGGCCCACTCGAAACTTTGCTTGATTTAGCAAAAAATCAAAAAGTTGATCTAACACAAATTTCCGTGACCACTCTAGCAGACCATTTTTTGAATTATATTAAAGAATCAAAAAATTTAGATTTAGCTTTTGAGTATTTAATAATGGCAACATGGCTTACTTATCTAAAATCAAAGTTACTTTTGCCAGAGGATGAAGAAGACAACTTCAAAGCATCTGAAATTGCAGAAAAGCTTAAATTACAATTAAAAAAACTGGAATTAATAAGGCTTTTATCGGACCAGCTCATGAAAAGAGATAGAATTGGAAAAAATATTTTTTACAGAGGAATGAAAGGAGGTATTAGATCAGCAAATAACCCTGTCTATAATGTTACGCTTTATGAATTATTAAAATCATATTCAAGTGTTAAAGTTCAATCCATGTATCAAACAATTAGTATACCCAAACTTCCAGTAATGACTACTCAGGAGGGGATAAAACAGATTAAAGAAAACATGGACTCAATATCCGAATGGAAAAAAATACAGGAATTAATTCCCGAATATTTTATTAAATCAAAAAAATTTAAAAAAACAGGATTGGCTGCTATTTTTACTGCTAGTTTAGAATTGGCAAAGGATGGTGTAGTAAATTTGATACAAAAAAAATTATTTGATGATATTTTAATTAGAGCGGCAAAGCATACACCTTTGAAATTAAGGGAAAAATAAAATTATTATGGAAAAAAATAAAAAAACTAATAACATTATTAACTTTCCAAAAAAAAAGTCTAAATTAGAGAGAGAAGTAGAGGCCATAATTTTTGCTGCTGAAGAACCTTTAGATATAGAAACAATTGAAAAAAGAGCTGGTGTTACTTCTGGCATAAAAAAAATTTTAGAAAATCTTCAACAAGAGTATCTAGCTAGAGGAATAAATTTAATCTGCAAGTCTAATAAATGGTCTTTCAGAACTGCTTCTGATTTATCAAAACTTATGTCATTACAAAAGTCAACTCAAAGAAAACTTTCTAAAGCTACTATAGAGACTTTGTCAATAATAGTTTATCATCAACCAGTTACCAGATCTGAAATTGAAGGTATAAGGGGTGTGGCTTTTGCTTCAAATACTCTTGAAATTTTGCTAGAGCTTGATTGGGTTAGGCCAGCGGGAAGAAAAAACGTGCCTGGAAAACCTATTCAATATGCAACAACTCAAAAATTTTTGGACCATTTTAATATTGAAAAACTTTCCGATTTACCTAGTGTAGAAGAACTAAGTTCAGCTGGTTTAATCGATGATAGTTCAATAGATTCATCAATATTTGGTACAAGTAAATTTTTTAAAGAACAGTCACGGGAAAAAAAAGATGACATTTATTCAGATATTGAAAAAGCAATAGAAGACTCCCCAAAAAAGGAGGAATAAAGATATTTATTTAATCATTATTTTTGTATATAACTCTTAACTATGGGTATAAGTTTTTGGCAAATTGCAATTGTAGTAGTACTTGTCGTTCTATTGTTTGGACGTGGTAAGATTTCAGGATTAATGGGCGATCTTGCAAAAGGCATCAAAAGTTTCAAAAAAGGAATGTCTTCTGAAGATAGTGATCAATCAAAAATAGACAAAGACAAAGACAAAGATCAAAATTCAGAGAATTAATAGTTAATAATGCCACAAATTGGATGGTTTGAAATACTAATTATTGTGGTAGTTGCAATACTGGTTATAGGCCCAAAAGATTTTCCTGTAGTTTTAAGAAAGATTGGAAATTGGATTGGATCAACAAAAAGATACTTTTCTGATATTCAAACAAAAATTACTCACTTAGATGAAAGCATTGAAGAAACTTCGGTAGAAGAAAAATATTCAAAAAAGACCGAAAAAAATAATACAAATAATGAGTGAAAAATCAGAAGAATCATCTTTTGTTAGCCATCTTACAGAATTAAGAAGAAGATTAGTTCATTCTTTGATTTTTATATTTGTAATTTTTGTAATTGGATATATTTTTGCTGAAAATATATATAACTTTTTAGTAGAGCCATACGCTAAGGCCGTAAAAGATGATGGCGTTGAAAGAAGACTTATTTTTACTGCTCTTCACGAAACTTTTATTACTTACCTAAAACTTTCTTTTTTTGCTTCAATTTTTTTGGGAAGTCCAATAATTTTAGTTCAAATATGGAAGTTTATTGCTCCAGGTTTGTATAAAAATGAAAAAAAAGCTTTATTGCCCTACCTAATAGCAACACCCATATTATTTTTAATGGGAGGAATGCTTATTTATTACTTGGTGATGCCGCTAGCTATAAAATTCTTTTTATCTTTTGAGACAGCAGGACAACTCAATTCTTTACCTATCCAGCTGGAGGCCAAGGTTAATGAATATTTATCTCTGATTATGAGGTTGATTTTTGCATTTGGTTTAAGCTTTCAACTACCGGTGTTATTAAATTTACTTGCTAGAGTAGGGGTTATTGATTCTGAATATTTAAAAATAAGAAGAAAGTATTTTATCGTAATAATTTTTGCTGCCGCAGCCATATTAACTCCACCTGATCCGGTAACGCAAATTGGTTTAGCAATCCCTTTGTTGATACTGTATGAATTATCTATATTATCCGTGAAAATAACTGAGAAAAACAAAAACCAAGACGATGCATAACCTTAAATTAATAAGAGAAAATCCAGAAATTTTTAAAAAAAAAATTTTAGACAGAAATGTAAATATTGATTTTGAAAAATTATTAAAATTTGATAAGGAAAACAGAAATATAATACAAAAAAAAGAAAAATTAGAACAAGAAAAAAAGTCTATATCTAAAACAAAAGATAAAAGTCAGTTTGAAAAATCAAAAAAAATATCAAGCGAAATAGACAATCTTGAAGAATCCCTTAAAGAAATACAGTCTAAAATCAATCTGATTTTGAATTTTTTACCAAATTTAGCATTAGATGAGGTTCCTTTGGGAAAGGATGAAAAGTCAAATAAAGAGCTAAAGAAAACTGGAAAAGTTCCTAAATTTAATTTTAAAACTCTTTCCCATTATGAATTAGGTGAAAAATTAAATTTAATGGATTTTAATTTAGCAACAAAAACTTCTGGTTCAAGATTTGTTTTTTTAAAAGGAAAATTGGCTGAACTAGAAAGAGCAATTTCTAATTTTATGCTTGATGTTCACACAAAAGAATTTGCTTACCAGGAGATCTCACCTCCTTTAATTGCCACGGAAACCACAATGTTTGGAACTGGACAGATTCCAAAATTTGAAAATGATCAATTTGAAATAAAATTAGAAGGAGATCAAAAAAAGTTTTTAATTCCAACTGCAGAAGTTATTTTAACAAATATGGTTAGAGAAAATTCTATAAAATTGAATGACCTTCCGATAAGATTGGTTGCTTCAACCGCTTGTTTTAGAAAAGAAGCTGGAAGTTATGGTAAGGATACAAAAGGCATGCTTAGACAACATCAATTTTATAAAGTCGAACTAGTTAGTATTGTTGAACCACAAAAATGTAAAGAAGAATTAGATAGAATGATTAATTGTGCAGAGCAAATATTAAAAAAGCTTAATCTTCCATACAGATCAGTTCTTTTGTGTTCTGGAGATATGGGCTTTAGTGCTGAAAAAACTGTTGATTTGGAAGTTTGGATTCCATCAGAAAATAAATATCGAGAAATATCGAGCTGTTCTTCATGTGGCCAATTTCAATCTAGAAGAATGAAGGCTAAGTACAAGGATTCAAAAAATAAATCAGATTTTTTAGGAACTCTTAACGGTTCAGGCTTAGCTGTAGGCAGAACCTTAATTGCTATTATGGAAAATTATCAAAATTCAGATGGATCTATTGCAATACCTGATGCTTTAAGACCATACATGAGAAATTTAGAAAAAATCTAAATTTTTTAATAAAAATTAGTTGTTAAAATAATATTATTAATATACTTATTCGTACATTATGAGTAGCTCAGGATTTGCACAATTTATACCTCTAATACTAATTTTTGTAATTTTTTATTTCTTCTTGATAAGACCTCAACAAAAGAAAGTAAAAGAACACAAGGAAATGGTTAAAAATCTTAAACGTGGAGATGAAGTTATTACTTCGGGTGGCATGATTGGTAAAGTCGATAGAGTTTTTGAAGATGACCGAATAGAATTAGAAATTACGCAAGGGGTTAAAGTTCAAGTTATTAGAAATACAATTCAAGGTCATTTAAAAAAAGAAGTAAAAAAGTAATTTTTCGTGTTAAATTTTTCAAAGACAAAAATTTTATTAATATATTTAACTTTTTTTCTTATTAGTATTTTTTCAATTTCTAATTTTGTTCAACCAGATAAAGCTTTTTTTAAAAAAAGAATTAATCTTGGATTAGATTTGCAAGGTGGTTCGTACTTACTTTTAGAAGTTGATAGTTCCTCAGTAGAAAATAGAAGATTACAGTCTAGAGTAATCCCTCTAAAAAAAAAGCTTAAAGAAAACTCTATTCAATTTAATGATTTTATTGTTGATGATAAAAACATTAAATTTAACACAAACAAAAAGCATGTAGAAAAATTTAAAAAATTCTTTGATGAAAAAAAAGGAAATGATGTTAATATTTTCTTAGAAAAATATAATTCTTTTGAATTAGATTATAAAATAACTAATACTCAAATTAATATTTATCTATCTAAAAACGGAATTATTAATCTAAGAAATGCTGCGGTTGATCAATCAATTGAAATTGTAAGAAGAAGAATTGACGAAACGGGCACAAAAGAACCGTCTATTTTAAAAAGAGGTAATAATCGTATATTGGTGGAATTACCAGGTGTAAAAAACCCTGAAAGGATCAAAGAATTATTAGGCAAAACTGCCGAACTCAATTTTAGATTAGTTACGAAAGATTCATCAGAGTACGGCAGTGAAAAATTCACAGTTCAAGGAACAGGAGAAGAAATCCTAGTTAGCAAAAGAATTATTTTGAGTGGTGAAAATCTAATAGATGCTCAACCCAGATATGATAATTTAAATAATGAACCAATAGTCGCTTTTTCATTAGATAGACTTGGTTCACAAAGATTTGGGCAGGCCACAAGTAAAAATATTGGAAAAAGAATAGCTATTATTCTTGATAATGATGCAATAAGTGCACCGGTTATAAGAGATTCTATAACCGGTGGGAATGGAACTATTTCCGGAAATTTTACTTTTCAAACAGCAACTGATCTTGCTTTATTATTACGTTCTGGAGCATTGCCTACCCCTTTGAATGTTGTTGAAGAGAGAACAGTCGGCCCAGATTTAGGACAGGATTCAATAGAAGCTGGAGCGGTTTCTCTAATCGTAGGATTTTTGCTTGTAATTATCTTTATGATTTTAAAGTATAGATCTTTTGGATTTGTAGCAAATCTATCTTTAATATCTAATCTTTTAATGCTTCTTGGTTTTTTAACTATAATTGAAGCAACATTAACTCTACCAGGTATTGCAGGTATTATTTTAACGGTAGGCATGGCGGTAGATGCCAATGTTCTTATTTTTGAAAGAATTAGGGAAGAAATTAAAAAAGAAAATTCCAACATCCAGGCTTTTGATTTAGGATTTAGAAAATCTATAGTGACTATTCTAGATGCAAATATAACAACATTAATCGCTTCAATTATTTTATTCATATTTGGTTCCGGTCCAGTGAGAGGATTTGCAGTTACATTATCCATAGGCTTAGTTACTACACTTTTTTCTGCATATTTTATCTCCAGGCACTTAACTTCAATTATTGTTTTTAAAAACAAAGAGAAAAGTATTGTAATATGAAAAAAAATTATAACTTTGAATCAAAATTCAGAATAGCAAATCTATTTTCTTTAATTTTAGTTTTGTCGAGTTTTCTACTAATTTTTTTTAAAGGATTAAATTTTGGTATTGATTTTAAAGGAGGAACTTTAATTGAGCTAAGAGTTGATCCAAGGAACACAAACATATCTGACATTCGTTCATCATTTTCTAGAATGAATTTAGGAGATTTAAATGTAAAACAATTTGGAAAAGAAGGTGATTACCTAATCAAATTTGAAAAGAAAACTTTTGATCAAAATAATAGTATAAAAAAAATCAAAGATAACGTAAAAAATAAATTGCAATCAGAAGTAAATTTTAGAAGAGTTGAAAATGTAGGTCCAAAAGTAAGCAAAGAACTTTTAAATTCAGGATTTTTAGCTATAAGTTTAGCACTTGGAGCCATGCTTTTTTATATTTGGGTTAGATTTGAGTGGCAATTTAGTCTCGGCTCTATACTTGCAATATTTCATGACGTTTTAATTACCATAGGTCTTTTTTCTTTATTATCTTTGGAAATTAATCTATCCATTGTTGCTGCTGTTCTTACTATAGTTGGATATTCAATGAACGATACAGTAGTAATATATGACCGAATTAGAGAAAACTTATCAAAATTTTCTAGCCTTAAAATAGGAGAAGTGTCAAACATCTCAATAAATGAAACTTTATCTAGGACAATAATTACATCAGTAACCACGCTTTTAGCCTTAGTTTCAATTTTTGTTTTAGGCGGGGAAATTTTAAGAGGATTTGCTTTGGCTATGATTATAGGTGTTATAATAGGAACTTATTCCTCAATTTTTGTTGCTAGCCCTATATTAAAATATTTAAATGTTAGCTACAAAACTATAGCAAAAGAAAAAGAAAATAATTAATAAAGATTTTGAGCCACTACCATCGACAAGAGCATTGGCAATGATAACAAAGTATTTATTCTAGAAGCTATTAAAGATTTTTTTAAGGCCACAGGTTTTT
>TARA_B100000686_G_scaffold147770_1_pt1 | contig 12373 bp, 10 predicted proteins | sample TARA_B100000686 | Tara Oceans TARA_B100000686 (sample SAMEA2622733) | marine metagenome | biome: marine biome (ENVO:00000447); feature: marine epipelagic mixed layer (ENVO:xxxxxxxxx); material: "saline water (ENVO:00002010), including plankton (ENVO:xxxxxxxx)" | depth 150 m
GATTATAATTAAATATAATGTTACTATGAATCATTCAGAAAGAATAGCTCTAGTATCAGAAATGAACTTGACTGATACTGAAAGAAAAAAAAGAGCAGGATTAGCATCTAGAAAGCCACATGTAGCTGAAAAATTATCTAAAATTTCAGAAAACGAAAAAAATGGAAAAATCAGTCCTATTATTAGAATAGAAAAGAGTTATTTATGCAATTTCCAATGCACACATTGCTCAGCTGAATATTATATGGATAGGCATTTAGAACAAAAACTCAATACCAAAGAACATAGAGATCAAATGACTTTAGATGACATTAAAAATATTTCAAAGCAAGCTGATGAACTTGGATTAGCAAGATTTGTTATAACTGGTGGAGAACCATTGGTCATGAAAGATTTTGATCAAGTTGTAGAAGCAATTAATCCAGATAAACATTATATTATATCAGATACAAACGGATGGTTTTTAGATGATAAAAAAGCAAAGCATATAAAATCAATTGGTGTAGAAAAGGTTCAGTTATCTTTAGATAGTTTTATAGAAGAAGATCATGATAATTTTAGAAATAAAAAACATTCTTACAAAAAAGTAATGCGAGCTGTTGATTCATCATTAAATGCTGGTCTCAACTTAATTTTATCTACAGTATTAATAAAAGGAAGAGCTAAAACAAAAGAATTTGAAGATATGTGTAAATTTTGTAATGATAGAGGTGTAGGTCTATATGTATCATATGCCAAACCTGTTGGAAGTGCAACTGATCACCCAGAGTTTGTTATAACAAAAGAGGATGCAGATATTGTAAGAGAATTAGAAAAAAAATATAGCGTATTTACTCATATGACTCCTTCTTATGGATCTTTTAAAGGATGTATTACAGTAAAAGGAATTATCACTGTAACTTCAACTAACGAAGTAACACCATGTCCTTATATTGACTTTTCATTGGGCAATCTTAGACAAACGCCGTTAAAAGAAGTTTTAGATAGAGGTATGAGAAATCCTTGGTTGGGACCACATAGACCAGATTGTCTGATAGGTGAAGATCCTAGTTTTATAAAGTTACATCAGGAAAAAACTGCTGGAAAAACGCATTTGCCAGTTCCTTATGGAGAAGGTTTTGCTGATGACAATGAATTATTTTAAATAAAATCAAATAAATGTTTTTTGATAATAATGGCAGGTGTTTGGCTGAACTTACAAACTTTCCAGCTCATAAAAATTCGAGATATTATTTTTCATTAGATAAAGACATTAAAGACAAAGTAGATTTAAAAAATATATATTTAAATTATGAAAAGAATTATAATTTAAAAATAAATGTAAGTTTTGAAGAGTTTCAATTAAAAATAAATAATATATCAAAATCTATTTTATCTAATGAAAAAATAAAGAATATTAATAATGGTGTAGGATTTCCATTTATTATTCCAAAGTTAGATAGTTCGGATATTGGATCAAACTTAAAAAAAATATTCATTCCTGCATTAAAAAAATCTTACCTTTCTAAGTTTCCAAATTATGATTTTATAAATCATATTAAAGAAGATCTTTCTAATAAAATAGATACATGGAAAGACAGCAGATATCAAAAAATACTATCTGTATCACTGGAAAAAGATATTATTGGTATTTTATATCCGTGCTTAAATGAATTTTCCTTTCCTGCGGCAAACGATATAATTAAAAAACTTCCAGATAATTTAATTTTAAGTGGTGGTTATGAAATATTTTCTGCACTTATTGGCACTCCAGATATATTGTTTAAAGAAGATAAATACCCACCTTTATTGTGGTTTTCATCAATGAAGAATAATAAGGATGAAAACTTAAGTTATCATATTGAACCTTATGGATACAATTTAACATTAAATGAAAGGGCTCATTTAAATCAAGCAGCCGAATACTGGTGGCATTCACTAAGTATTATAGATTAAATAATAAGTTAAGTTTATGTCAAATTTTTCAGAAATTAATGATGATTTGAAATTTATATACAATCAAAATTTAAAAATATGGAATAGACTTAAAAATAAAAGTATTTTTCTCACAGGAGGAAGTGGTCCATTCGGATTTTGGATTTTAAAAAGTTTTATTTATGTAAATAAAAAGCATTCTTTAAATTCTAAAATTTTTGTTTTAACAAGAAATAAAAAAAATAAAATTTTTAATTTTTGCAAGGATAAAAGTGTAACAATAGTTCAGGGCGATATAAGAAGTTTTAAATTTAAAGGGAAAAAAATTGATTATATTATTCATGGTGCCACAACAACTGCAAAAGAAACTTACAATAAGCAAGATCCTAACGAAAAGTTCTCAGTATTATACGATGGAACTAAAAGGATTTTGGATTTTGCAAGAAAAAATCAATGTAAAAATTTTCTTTTTTTGAGTTCCGGTGCAGTTTATGGAAATAGAGATAAAAACATTAAATTCAATGAGAAAATGGAAATTGCCCCAATTACAAATGATTTAAACTTTGATGTTTCTGTTTTAGGTGAGGCTAAAAGATCAGCAGAAATTCTATCTATAATATTTTCTATAAAATCAAATTGTAAAGTTAATATTGCTCGGTGTTTTTCATTTATTGGACCTTTTATGCCTCTAAATATACATTATGCTGCTGGAAATTTTTTAAGAGATGCGATAACTAAAAAGTTAATAACTATAAAAGGAAATCCTAAAACTGTTAGATCATATTTATATTTTTCAGATCTAGTAATAATTTTGTGGAAAATAATCTTAAGCAATAAAAACAGACAAATCTATAATATAGGTTCTGATAAACCTGTAAATTTATTGAATTTAGCAAAAAATATAAAAAAAATTATTCCTAAAATTAATTTAAAAATTAAAAATAAATATAAAAAAAATATTTCGTATTATGTGCCTTCAATTAAAAAAATTAAAAAAGAGTTTAAATTTATTCCAAAAAATAACCTATATATTTCACTTTTTAAGACCTATAAAAGTATTTTAAATAATAAAAAATTTTATAAAATTTAAATGAAAGATATCAATTTATTAATTAAAGAATTAGAAAAAAAAATAAATAATCCTAAAAAAGGTCTACCAGAAGAAATATTTTTATTTTTAACAAGAATTAGTCCAGTGATTAATGTAGACCTTTTAATACAAAATCAAAAAGGAGAGACGCTTTTAACTTGGAGGAAAAAAGGTGAGAAATTTCTTCCAGGCTGGCATATTCCTGGAGGCATAATTAGATTTAAAGAAAAGGTAAATAAGAGATTAAAATTAACAGCATTGAATGAATTAGGATGCAAATTAAAATTTTCAAAAAAACCTATAGCTTTTAACGAATTGCATCTTAAACAAAAAAATAGATCACATTTTATATCAATGTTGTACAAATGCAAAATTATAAAAGGACCGAAAAAAAAAATGAAGTATAAACAAGGATCTCCGAAACCTGGGCAATGGAAATGGTTTTCGAAATGTCCAAAAGATATAATTGAACCACACAAAAATTATAAAGATTTTTTTGTTTATTATTAACTAAATTTTAATTTTATTATAATTTAAATAAGTCTTATAAATCGCTTCAATTATTAAAGAATATATTATAGTTGATATTAGTGTATAACCAAAAAAAGGAATACCTTTAATATAAGTTATAATTAAAGTTTCGAAAATTAATACTTGATTGCCAATTAACCAAACACCAAAATTTGTAATTACATAAAATAAAAAACATCCAGTTAAAACACCACAAAAACGTTTTAAAAACGTTTGATTTAAATATTTTGATATTAAACCTACAATTATTACACTACCCCAGGTAAATATAGTTAATTGATGAAAACCAAAAAATAAGTCAGTTATAGCAAAAACAATTACAACTAAAGGAATATATCTTAAACCAAATATAGCTGGAACATAAAAACCAAGAGCAATTAAATTTGTAAAATTGGGCGGGTGTGGGATAAATCTGCTTGCACTTAGACAAATTAATATTCCAAGAAATAATTTTAAATTATTCATATAATCAACATTATAAAATTAAAATGATCTTTTCAATGAAATCCTAATATCCCTTCCATTTTGTTCATAACCGTGTGGTCTTTGATAATTTTCATCAAATAAATTATTTATATTAAGAGAATAATTTATATTATTTATTATTTTGGATAAATTTAAATTTAAAATATCAGTACTATCCATTTCAACAGTAGAGAAATTAGAGGAGTGAATATCAAAATGTTTACCATAATGTTTATAATTTATGTTCATGGAAGCTTCTCCTAAATAATCTAATTTAAGTTTTTTAAAAAAATTAAATCCATAAGTTTTTTCAGGCCTTCTTGTTTGATCTGTTCCACCTACTTTTTTTGAAGATGTTAAGGCACCATAAATTCTCAATTGATTATTTAGTTTATTCATAATGATTTCAGATTCATAACCTGATTGTAATAAATCCATTTTGCTTTTATTATTAATATATTTATTAGATGAATATTCGACATAATCCTGTATGGAACTTCTATAAGCTTTTAAATTAATTATAAAATTATCATTGATAACAATATCTCCAAAAATTTCATTAGTGGTACTTTTTTCAGGCTTTAAATCTTTATTACCAGAATATCCATAACTATCTGTTCCATAAAATTCATATAGTGATGGGTTTCTTAAACCAGTCATTCTAATAAGTCCTAATTTCAATTTATTGAATCGCTTCGATATGCTAGTCTTATAAGTATTATTTCTTTCTGTAATTTTATGTTCATCAGATCTTAAAAATAATGAAATATTTACATCATTAAAAAAATCAATTCCTAAATTTGCATATAGAGCCAGATTATCGAAATGACCTTTTGTATCAGCGGTATATGATCCTCTATTATTAAATTTACCCCAGTCATATCTATAATCTGTACCAAAACCGTAAGAAAAATTATTTAAATTTTCTTTAAACTCGTACTTTGATCCAAAAGCCTCACTGTAATAATTATCAAATATTCCTTGTTCGTCATATTCTCTGTCGTATCCATTATAATAAAAAATAAAATTATTTTCCTTGTTATTTTTTTTATATTTTAATCCATGTTGTGTGGTAATCATTTTATCGTCACCTTTAAAATGAAATTCATTGCTACTTGAACCATCATATTCTGAAATTGTTTGCCTCAAATAGGTATTAGAAAAAATTTTTAAGTTTTCATTAATATATTTTTCTAAATTAAAATTTGAAGTTATATTTCTTGTGTTATCTTTTTCTGAACCGCCATGTTTTGCCGAGTTTGTTTCGTTATTAGCTAATCCTAATTTGAAATTAAGAGCATAATCATTGCTTGTTAAGTATGACTTATTGGCAAAAATATCAAAATTATTTATACTTTTACCTTTAAAAGAATAAGAGTTTTGATAATCCCCAGTAACAATGATATTTATTGCTCCTCCTATTGCATTAGTTCCAAAGTGTGTTGCGCTAGGTCCTGGGTAAATCTCAATTTGTTGAATTGCTTGAATAAAATCTACACCAAAATTATGTAATCCTTGTGTAGTTGATTGATCGTTTATTGGTATACCATTTATAAGAACCAAAGTATGATTTGAATTTGTACCTCTCATAAAAATTGATGTTGTTTGCCCTCTTGGGCCTGATTGTGTTATGTGTAAACTTGGTACTGTTCTTAAAACATCAACAAGGTCAATTGCCCCTGACTCATTAATATATTTTTTATTTATAATATATTTTTTTATACCTTCTTTTGTATATTTGGACTCATTTGAAATATTTTTTTTTATTTTTAAACAAGGTATCCCTTGTTTATTGTCCCAGTAGCATTCATCAATTTTACTATTTGCGAAAGTATTAAAAAAAAATATAAAAAAAGCGCATAATAACATCAAATTTATTGCACTCTTCTGCAGATGCATAATTACCTCCTACGTTATGCCTCTGCCAACTATTTTGTTGAACTAGACTTTTCCTGGCCGTCATTCGACAAAGGACTATACTGGGTGGCGCTCGGACTCTTAATTGTTACCGTTGCAGGAACAGTCAATGATTTTCACATTGTTTCCCACCATGCATTTCAGTATTAATTCAGTGTGTATATTAATATTAAATAATTTCAAATAAAAATTTGATTTTTAATCAAAATTAATTCTTTCTTTTTCAATTACCAAAGGAAGATTTTTAGAGTAAGTCAATATTAACAATATATATTCTCCTATTATACCTATTATTAGTATTGTAATTGAAAAGAAAAAAAACATACCAATAACTAGAGGACCAATACCAACGCTAAATGAGTCCCAATATAAGAGCTTATAAATTAAATATATTACTCCAGAAATAAAAGATAATAAGCTAGATAGTAAACCTAAAAAAATTACAATTCTTAAAGGAACTGAAGAATGTTTGGCAATTGCCATCATTCCTACATTATAAAGACTTAAAAAACTGTTTTTGGACTCTCCCTTTTCTCTTACTGGTCTATCAAATTCTATAAAATTTATTTCATCTTCTATTTCAGCAATAAGCCCTCTGTGATAAGGATAAGGATCATTAATTTTTTTAAATACATCAATTATTTTTCTATCATAAATTCCCGAACCTGTAGTATGCATTGGCACTTTTACTTCTGAAATTGAATGAATTAATTCATAATAAAGTTTTTTTAACTTGCTTATAATCAATGAATCCTGCGTGTTAATATTTTTTGCCAGAGTAACTCTAGAACCTTTTTCCCAGCTTCCAATATAATCTTTTATTAACTCAACTGGATCTTGAAAATCTGCGGCCATTGTTATTACTGCATCTCCTTTTGTTTGAAGCAAAGCATGAAAAGGCGATCTTGATTGACCAAAATTTCTTGTATTAACAATTACTTTTAGATTTTTTTTGTCGGAAGCAATTTTTTTTAAAATTTCAACAGTTTTATCTTTAGAGTTATTATCAATGACAACATGTTCATATTCATATTTGTCTTTCATCGAATCCATAACTTTTTCTATCTCTTTTACCATTCTTTCAATATTTTCCTCTTCATTGTAAGTAGGAGTAACTATAGAAATTATTTTTTTCATTTTAATAAAATGATTAAATTTTTTTAAAAAATATCAAATTTTTTTTACTTATAAACTTATATTTGTATTTCTATTTTGTTCAGAAATCTTAGAATTTTCCGAAATTTGAGGATTCTCTGGCATTTTGAATTCAAATTGATCAGGCGATTTTGCTAAATTAAAATAATTTATCCAATCTTTCCAAAATTTTGTTTCTGAATAAATTTCAAAATTTTTTTTGCTTAATTCATAATTTTTTTGATCCCCTAAATTTTTATAGCAAACTGCAGCAAAATAATGACCGAATGCATGATCTGGCCTAATTTTAGTAACATTATTAAAACCTATTAGTCCTGTTTCGTATGTTTCAAATTCTAAATCACTATTAAAAATAAAATTGAGTTCCAGATTCATAATATATTGAAATTTTTGAATATAATCAGGTGTAAAATCTTTTGTTTTAATTGTAGCTACGTGATAATCGGATCCCCTCGTTTCATCTGTTATATACCCATTCATTTGAGCAATGTCATGCATCTCGCTTCCAACCAAAGGACTTGCACAACCAATATTAAACCAATTTGTTTTAATTTTTCTTAAGTTAAGTCTAGATACTTCTAAATCTTCTTTTGTCTCACCAGGCATTCCTATAATTATATTTGTATTTGTATATATTCCTAATTTTCTACAATCTAAAGCGACTCTTTCTGAAATATTAAATTTAAGAGGTTTTCTCATTTGTTCTTTTAAAACTTTTGAACTTCCAGATTCAACTGGCAATACCAAGTGTCTAACACCAGCCTTGTAAAAAGCTTCTAACATAGGTCTGTCCAATGCATAAAGAGTTAGTCCATTTTGATATAATGAACCTAAACCCAATTCTCCAACAATATCTAATAAATCATAAACTCTCTCTTTGGATGACATTAAATGATCGTCTTGAAATACGACAGTTTTAGCACCATAGAATTTTTTTAGCCTGGTTAGATCTTCTCTGACCCTTTCTACACTATGATATCTCATTTTTCGACCATGGGTTTTATGTGATGCACAAAACGTACAAAGGTATGGACAACCTCTCGAAGTCATAATGTGATAACCAAATTCTCCTGCAACATTATGAAAACTTGTTATGTTGGGATTTACGCTAGCTTTTTCAATATCACATAAATCATAATCAAAAAAAGGAATTTCATCTAAATCTTCAATAAAATCATGCTTTGGCATAAAGAATTTTCCTTCGCCTATTTTATTTTTTGTTATCCAGCTATCAGAACCTTCAAGATATTTTTCCCTATCTTTTGTTAACAGAAGGTCTTTTAATGGTTTTTCACCTTCCCCATAACAAAGTGCATCAAAATAATCACAATTCAATTTATTATAAATATATTCATAATCATTAGTGGGTATATTCCCTCCACCAATTACTAGAGCATTAGGCCAAATCTTTTTTGAAGCTTTTGCACAATCCATAAAATTATCAAAAGATGGTGAAAATAACGATGAGACACCTATAATTGTAGGATCAAAATCTAGCTTAGACAAATGATCATAACAATAATCAAAAAATTTTGTATAAGGAAAATCCTTAACATGATTTAACTCAACATTATAATCAACAAGTTTAACTTCAATATTTGTGAACTGTTTAATGTAAGAGCTCATAGAAAGCGGTCCTAAAGGCAAATCAGTAGATAAACTATTATAATTTTTTCCATCAGCTTTCTTATAACTTCTAGAATTAGATCCAGGATTTAGAAAAGAATCCATTGTAATATGCATAGGTACTATAAATAAGAGTTTTTCCATTTATCTTAATCCTTGTTTAATACTGATTTATATAATTTTTTCATAAAAATAAATATGTTCAAATTATCTAGGATAACTGGCATATTCTATTACTTTTTTTGTTTGAATTCCAGGTTCAATTTCAGGCTGACCATAAGATCTGCCATGACAAAAATTACATGCATTTATTAAATCCTTATCTCTTAAAAACCATTTTAGTTTTATTTTTAATTCTGACAAATCGTTTATATTTCTAGAATTTCTTATATCAAAATAGTCTTCAGTGCTTTTTGGTAAAGCTTTGAGTCTCTCTAGGTTTGCTGAGAAAGGACATCTAAATATTTTACCATCAGTTAAAGTTGTGAAGTGTTTTGCACAACATAGTTTAAATAAATTTTTATTAATTTTGTCGGGTCTTTTGTAATCTTTAACTTTGCCTGAATCCGTCCATCCATATGCCGGCTGAATATTATAATTTATTCCAAGTCTTTCCATTGAGTCAGCTAATTTTTTAGCATTTCTCGATAACTCTCCATAAGTTGTTATAAATACAAAAGTTTTTTCATTTTTTATTTTTTCCAATTTTTCATCATTCGGACAAATAGTACCATTTGTATACACTACTACTTTATTAAATTTTTCATAAGAAGCAGCTTTTGCAGTAATTTCATGAAAATCTTTATTCATTAATGGCTCTCCGCCTATAATTCTTATTTCGTTTACTTCATCTGACACTGCATTCAAATCTTCGTAATCATTCAATAATTCAGAACCGTCTATATTTATTGGTCTTTCGTAATATTGCATTAGGTTTGAACAGTCTTTACACTTTAAGGAACATTTTTCAGTTACTATTATATCCATGCTTCTTATAAATAATTTGTCGGGATCAAGATATTTTTTTTGAGAAGCTATCATATTAGTAACTCCAAAATTTACAAAATCTTTTGTAAATACTCCTCCCGAATAATTTTTTTGAAGATCATCTTTAATATAAGAATCATAATTTACAGAATTATTTTTTTCTAAAATACCAGTTATTGGATACCATTCATAAATTCCATAACTTTCTAATTGATTAATGATGTCAAGAATGTACGTCGAAGCTATTAAAATAATTGAATTTTTCTCTATACCTAATAATTTTTTTGGAGCATGTTCAACAGGTAAGTTACTAATTTTTTCATAGCATTTATTTTTATTGTTATCTAAAAATCCTTTTATAAAAATTTGATTCTCTTCCAAAATTTTCATTACGACTTTTCCTACTACGTCAGCACCGAATATAAAAATATTTTTTCCATCTTGAAAATCTTTATTTAATATATTTATATCTAAAATTTTTTTTGTCATAAGTAATATGTTTTACACAAAATATGAAAAATTAATATATAATAATCTATTTAAATCTTTTTTTAAATAATAGAGGAATCCATTTATTTTCATCTTTTTTAGGTCGATAGTAATTAAAAGCATCTTTTAAAAAGCGACTATTCTTAGACAATTTTATAATTTTCCAAAAGTTTATAAATTTTTTTATGTCATTATTTTTAAAAATTCTAAGAATAAATATTATAAAAATAGATATTATCATATGTTTTAATAGGTCTTTTAATTTTTTTTCATTTGAAAATTTTTTTAATTTTATAAATTTTTTTATTGATAAAAACAAAGTTTCTAAACAATAAATAATTGAAGTATCGATATTATAACTTTCTCTAGAATTATTTTTTGAACTTTCAATAACGTGATAGTAATAGTTTTTATTTAAATAACCTATTTTGTTAGCGAAATACATATATTCAAAGTTAAAGTTTGTATCTTCTAATTGATTCATTTTGCTATTAAATTTTAAATTATTTTTTTTGATTAAATTTTTATTATAGAGTTTGCACCAACAGTGTGTAAAAATTAAATATTTGTAATGAAACTTGAATAAATTTAAGAGATATTTTTGCATTATAAAATTTTTAAAAATTAAATTTTTCTTTATCATTTCATTTTTTTTTTTATTTTTTTTATTCCTAATCTGAGAGTGATTACCAATTGATAAGTCAAGTTTGTTTTTATTAGAAAATAAATTTAGATCTTCTAAAGTTTTTTTTGATATGAAGTCATCTGAGTCGACAAAAAAAATATAATTTCCTTTAGATTTTTTTATACCTAAATTTCTAGCATGGCTTACACCATTTTTTTTTTCGTAATACAGTTTAATTCTTTTATCTCTTCTTACAAAATTTTTTGCAATTTTTTTACTCAAATCATCAGAGTTATTATTTACTAAAATTATTTCAATATTTTTATATGTTTGGTTACGAACACTATTAACACATTTTCTTAATGTCACAGCTGAATTTTTAAATGGAATAATTATTGAAATTGTCATAAAAAAATATATTGAAACATTATGAATAAATTTTTAAATCCTACAAATAAAAAAAAATTTCTTAAGGACGGTTTTGTTATTTTAGAGAATTTTATTAGTCCTTCTAAGGCAAATAAACTAAAACAAAAAGTGTATGAAATATATAATTGGGAGAGGAAAATTGGTAAAGAATACAAATACGTTTATGATAAAACTAATAAAACAAAGAGAGTTTGGAATTTAGTCAATAAATCATCCTTATTTAGAAACTTAATTCAAAATAAAGAAATTAACCTTTTTATGGATTGGATATTTGACAGAAAAACAAAACATCAAAAGTATTATCTTAGCAGTTTTCAGGCAAGCATATTACAGCCTGGATCAAGTAGACAAAAATTACATATTGATACACAGGTCCCTGAGCCTTTGCCGAAATGGCCAATTAAGGCAAATTCAATATGGATGCTTGATGATTTTACAAAAGAAAATGGAGCAACAGAAGTAATACCGGGTAGTCATAAATTTTATTTTAAACCAAAGTTTAAAGATAGAAATAGAAAAGTAAAATTATGCACAGGGAAAAAAGGAACTGTAATAATTACTCATGGAGCATTATGGCACAATGCTGGATCAAATAAGACAGACAAGGATAGGATGTGTTTGTTTGGTAGTTTTGCGGCAAGTTACGCAAAAGAAATTTCAAATGAAGAAGATCATTCAATTGTAATTGATAAATTTACTCTTAAAAGATCCTCGCCTTTTCTTAAAAAAATCCTTGGAGTGGGACAAGGAATAAGAGGCGGAGCCATGGTAAAACCAAGATTTAGAGATTGATTTTTAGTAATACTTAGTAATGATTTCAATATGTATAATTACTTATAATAGGGCAAAATATTTAGAAGAATTGTTAAAAAACTTATTAAAAATAAAAAAAAATAATTTTTTTAAAATTCATATATTTGATAATGCTTCAACAGATTCAACAAGGCAAATATTTCTTAATTATAAAAATATTTTTATTAACCTAAATTATACTAGACAAAAAAGAAACGTGGGCACTGCTAAGAATATAATATCTGCTTTTAATACAATTAAATCAGATTTTATATGGATTTTTGGAGATGATGATAGAATTAATGTAAAAGGATTTAAAATTGTTAAACAAATTTTAATAAATAAAAAAAAAA
>TARA_B100000686_G_scaffold353910_1_pt1 | contig 12319 bp, 14 predicted proteins | sample TARA_B100000686 | Tara Oceans TARA_B100000686 (sample SAMEA2622733) | marine metagenome | biome: marine biome (ENVO:00000447); feature: marine epipelagic mixed layer (ENVO:xxxxxxxxx); material: "saline water (ENVO:00002010), including plankton (ENVO:xxxxxxxx)" | depth 150 m
CATCATAGATGAAAGTTTTTGAACTTTATTTATTTCAAAAAGCTCTTCTCTAAAACTTAATTCGTCTGATTTATTATAAAATTTTAAAACTTCTTCAATACTACCAAGTTGTTCAGTAAAATAATCGATACTTTGAGTAACATAATCATATATCTCTTGATCACTTATTTCTAAACTATCTTGTATAGCATGATGAGCATATAACTTGTCTTCCATTAATTTTACTAATAATTCACAACTTGATACATTCTCAATTGATAATCCTTGAGATTCCATTTCAACGTACATTCTATCAATATCAGAATCAAGAATAACAAAATCACCCACAACTGAAGCAACTCCATCAACTTTGATTTTTAATGGACTATTATTTGATTGTGAATAAATATAATTATGAAAAATAAAGAAAATGCACAAAAAATAATGGCTATGGATAAATTTCAAATTTTTTATTTTTAATTGCATCATTTAATATTCCTTGATTAAAATTTTTTAAAAATTCTAATTTTCTTTCATTAAAAACTATATTCCTAATTGTATTCTCCACATAAGACAAAGGGGCAATTTCTTTAACAGGTAAATAATCTTCAATTTTGAACAAATATAACTGGATTGACTGCTCTAATTCAAAATATTTTGATTTTTTTAATAATAAAAAATCTCTTGAAACTAAAAATGGAGCATACTGCAAAAGGGTTTTTTTAGTTACCCAAATACTGTCATTCAGAAAAGAATTGTTAAACTGAAAAGAAAGAGAATCAATAAATTTTTTATCAAAATTGGAAAATCTTTTAAAACGTTTAGCTATTTCTTTCCTATCAACATTGTCTTTTGGTAATTCTATAAACCTAAACCTATAAAGAGGTTCCTTCAATGTAAAAACAGAATTGTTTCTGTCATAATATTCCTTTAATTGTTTGTAAGATATTAAAGTATCAATTTTGGCTTTTATGATCGATGCCTTATAATTATTATTATACAAATCAAGTCTATACTGATTAACTAAATTATCTAGTTCTTGTCTTTTCCCCAAAGGAATATTAATAAGAGATTGAGAATATAATAAGTGATTTCTTGCCCATTTATTAATAAAATTTTGGATATTAACAATACTATCTGAAACAGATGAAAAATTTAAGTTAAGCTTAATTATATCAGATTCATATAGATAATTATTATTAACTCTAGCTATTAATTTATCATTAGCAACATTATTTAAATCCTGACATGAGAAAATAGTTATTAAAACTAAGACAAAAATTATTTTAAATAAACTCATCAAATTAATTTATTAATGAATTACAAACGTATAAATTTTTATATATTATAGTATAAATTCTTTACAAAGTTGTGAAATAAAAAAACAGCTAATTCATTATAAGCTTTTGTTTACCGGTTGAATGAAATTCCAAAAAAAAAAAAAAATTGTAACTTTACAATATATAATTTAGGGTGAGGACAAAATTATTACTTTTTATTTTATTATTTTCAATTGGGTCTATTTCTTTCAAATACCCTTTAAATAATAGGCTGATTAGTTCAAAACAAATTAATTCTGAGCAAGTTTATTATAAAAATGGCACATTATATATAAATGGATTTAGTGGAGAAGGAGAAATTTCTATCTACTCTATCATTGGAAACAAATTATTCTCAACGAAAATATCAAAACTTGAATCATCTAAAATTGACATAAATCTTCAAAATGGAAATATGTATATAATTCAAGTTCGTTTTTCAAACAAGGTTAAAATATTTAAAATTGTAGCATCCTAAGCTACCTGCTATAATTTGGAGCTTCTTTTGTAATACTTATGTTGTGCGGATGACCTTCTGCAATTCCTGAAGAAGTAATTTTAACAAATTTTGCTTTTTTTAGGTCCTTTATTTCTTTAGCACCACAATAACCCATTCCAGATCTAAGACCACCAACAAATTGATGTATGCTCTCAAATAGTTCTCCCTTATAAGGAACTCTGCCAACGATTCCTTCTGGAACTAATTTTTTTACATCAGACTCGACATCTTGAAAATATCTTTCCTTTGATCCTTTTTCCATTGCTTCTATAGACCCCATACCTCTATATGATTTAAATTTTCTCCCTTCATAAATAATTGTTTCACCTGGTGATTCTTTTGTTCCTGCAAGTAAAGACCCTAACATTACACAATCAGCGCCAGCTGCTAAAGCTTTTGTTATATCACCCGTATAACGAATTCCTCCATCTGCAATAATTGGTATATTTCTTCCCTTTAATGCATTTGCAACGTTAATGATGGCCGAAAGCTGGGGAACACCAACACCTGCTATTATTCTAGTAGTACATATTGAACCAGGACCTATTCCAACTTTGATAGCATCTACTCCAAGATCTGCTAAATATATACCTGCTTCAGCTGTAGCTATATTTCCAGCAACTAAATCAATTTTTGGGAATTTAGATTTTATTTTCGAAATAATTTTTGAAACTCCTTTACTATGTCCATGAGCTGTGTCAATTACTATTGCATCCACTTGAGCTTTAACTAACTCAGTGGTTCTTTCAAATGCATCTCCACCTATACCTATAGCTGCTGCAACTCTTAATCTGCCAAATATATCTTTATTTGAAATAGGTTTTGAGCTATGCTTAGTTATATCTCTAAATGTAATTAATCCAACCAATTTGTTTTTTGTATCAATAACTGGCAGTTTTTCTATTTTATGCTTTTGAAGAATTTGTTCTGCATCGTTTAAAGAAGTTCCTTCTTTTACAGTAATTAAATTCTTGGATGTCATGACTTCAGTTATTACCCTTTTATTGTCTCGTTCAAAGCGTAAATCTCTATTTGTAACAATACCTTTTAGAATCCCTTTTTTATCAACAATTGGAATTCCTCCAATGCTATATTTTTTCATGATTTCTTTTGCATCTGAAACTTTAGCATCAAGATTTAAAATAACTGGGTCTATAATCATCCCAGATTCAGATCTCTTTACTGTCCGAACTTTTTCGACCTGATTAGAAATTGACATATTTTTATGAAGAACTCCTATTCCACCCTCTTGAGCTATTGCAATTGCCATGCTGCTCTCAGTTACAGTGTCCATTGCTGCAGATGTAATCGGAATATTCAAGTTAATATTTCGAGAAAAGCGAGAAGAAATTAAAACATCTTTAGGATGAACATTAGAATACGATGGAACAAGTAAAACATCATCAAAAGTTAAAGCTTCCTGAAATTTTTTTTTGGGATTCATTTGCAATCCATTTTAAAATGTAATTGCATGCAAATCTACAAAATTATAATCAAAAATCATTTGTTAATTAAAAAGACTGATTACTTTATAATATTAAAAAAACTTTGATTTAATTATTTTCTTATAAGCAAATATCAAATTTTGTAATTACCTTTTATAACATCTTTAGTATAATGTATTTTTTTTAAATCTTATTATAGTCTATATTATATTTGCATACCTTTTATTAATATAATTATGATTGACAAAATAGAAAAAGAATTACTTCCTCTAAAAAAGAAACTAATTAAACACGAACTTTATAATAATCTTAAAACGATTAATGATGTAAAAATATTCATGGAATATCATGTTTTTGCGGTATGGGATTTTATGTCTTTACTGAAAAAACTTCAAGCAGAATTAACATGCACAAGAATTCCATGGCTGCCATCAAATTTACCTGAAGCTGGAAGATTAATAAATGAAATCGTTTGGAGTGAGGAAACAGATGTAAATATAGATGGTGAGATTTTAAGTCATTTTGAAATGTATTTAAAAAGCATGAGAAAGATTAATGCAAACACCAAAGTTATTGAACGTTTTACAAGAAATATAAAAGGAGGAAAAACTGTACATAATGCTTTAAATGCTGAAAATATACCAATTGCAGTTAAATCATTCATAGAATTTACTTTTTCAATAATTGAAAAAGACAAACTTCATGAAACTGCAGCAGCATTTACTTTTGGAAGAGAAGAATTATTACCTGAATTATTTTTAGAGTTTTTGAAAAAATTGAAAAAAAATAATGAAAAATCGATAGAAAATACATTATATTATTTTGAAAGACATATTGAGTTAGATGGAGATGAACATGGGCCAATGGCAATTAAATTAATATCAAAACTCTGTGGAAAAAATCAAACTAAATGGGAAGAGGCATTAACTACAGCAAAAAATGCACTTAAAATGAGAATTAAATTATGGGATTCAATAAATAATGAAATAAAAAAAAATTATAGCTTAGTATCATGAAGAATAAAATTGTTTATTTTCTACTAATAATTTGTTTCCAATTTTCATTTAGTCAAACAAGTTCAGAGTTTTATGCAAAAACTATCTCTTCTTCTGAACTTAAAGATTTACTATATGTCTACGCATCAGATGATTTTGAAGGCAGAGAATCTGGTAAAATAGGTCAAAAAAAAGCAATTAAATTTTTAAAAGACTTTTATAAATCCAATAATATTTCACCTGCGCAAAACACTAATGATTACATGCAACAAATGACTCTAATGACTAAAAATGGTGAAAAAATTGATACAGAAAATATTGCTGCAATAATACCTGGAAGTGAAATACCAGAAGAACATATTATTATTTCAGCTCACTTGGATCATGTAGGTATCATAAATGGTGAAATTTATAATGGGGCTGATGATGATGGCTCTGGAAGTGTTGTTCTTCTTGAAATAGCACAAGCCTTTCAAAAAGCATATATTGATGGAAAAGGTCCCAAAAGATCTATCTTATTTCTACACTTAACTGGTGAGGAAAAAGGTTTATTAGGGTCCGCATATTATACTGCTAATCCTTTATATCCATTAGAGGATACCGTTGCAAATTTAAATGTTGATATGATTGGAAGGCTTGATCCTAAAAGGAATGATACGGATCCGAATTATATTTATCTTATTGGTTCAGATAAGTTAAGTCAAGAGTTACACGATGTTTCTGAAAAGACAAACTCAAAATATAGCAAACTGAAACTTGATTATATTTTTAATGATGAAAATCACCCAGAAAGATTTTATCGAAGAAGTGATCATTATAATTTTGCAAAAAAAAACATACCTGTTATTTTTTATTTCAGTGGAACTCATGAAGATTATCATAAACCTACTGATACACCTGATAAAATATTATATCCTTTATTATCTAAACGTGCTAAATTAATTTTCCATACTGCTTGGGAACTAGTAAATAGAAAAAATAGAATTAAACTTAATGAATGATATAAAAAAATAATGGATCAAGATGTTTTTTTTATGTTCTGCGGAACTGTTACATTATTAACATTAAGTCCAGGTCCAGATATTATTTTTGTTTTATCTCAAAGTATTCAAAGAGGAATCAATCAAGGTGTTTTAATATCATTAGGATTAATAACTGGATTGTGTATATATACAATGTTAAGTGTTTTTGGGCTTTCATGGATTTTGTTAGAATATAATTATGTTGCCTCAGTAATTAAGTTAATTGGAGCAATATATCTTGGATATCTAGCATTTTTAAGTTTACCTGTTAATGCAATGAAACTAAGTGAAAATAAAATTCAATCATTTCAAAACCCTTACAAAACTGGATTAATAATGAATTTAAGCAATCCCAAAATAATGCTGTTTTTTTTAAGCTTATTTCCTCAGTTTATTTTCCATAAAACTTTACCAATCAATTATCAATTTTTTATTCTTGGTATAACATTTATTTTTATTGCCTTTATTATATTTTTTTTAGTTTCTATCTTGGCTGAAAAAATAGGCAAAAATCTAAAACAAAATTTCTATAGTAGCTATTTTAATTATACTACATTTTTAGTGTTAATTACTATTTCATTAAGTTTTTTTATTTCTGAAATTAATAATCTGATCAAATAACACTTTTTCAAATTCTGCAGGAACTTCTATTTGAGGTAAATGTCCTGCCTCTTCAAAGAAAAACTCTTTTCTGTTTGGAAATAAAGCATCCAATTTAGATTCAAAAGAATCATATTTTACTACAGAATCATGCTTTCCCCAAATCATATATATAGGAATCTTTTTCTTAGAAATTTCTTTGTGAATAAGATCAAGTGAAATATGGTTCTTTCTAGTAGATATCAATGCTCTTGCAAAACCTTTATATTTAAATAACTCAGAGTACTTTTTTTCCCAACCTATATATTTTTCAGGATACTTAAAGTCGTTTAATTGTAATTTGGAAAGTAACTCATATTTAGCAATATAATCTTTAACTTCTTTTTTACTTACCGATTTATCAATTGTTTCATTAACATCCAAGAAGCTATTAGAAGAAACATAAATTAATTTATCAATTCGATTTGGATTAATCTGCGCCATTTTTGAAATAACCCTTCCTCCATTAGAAAGACCTACCAAAAATATTTTATTTATTGATAATGAATCTAAAAGCTGCCATGCTTGAGAAGCAAATAAGGAGTCAGAATAGGGTAAATTTAAGTTCTCTGAAAAGCCTCTGCCATATAAATCAAACCTTACAACTTTTATTCCTCTTTTTTTAGCGCTTTCATATGTTGGATCCCAAATATATGAGGGAACAGAAAATCCATGAACCAAAATTAATGCAGATCCATGATATTCATTATTTGACATTTCATAATATGTGTGACCTGAATTTAATTCAATATAATTTCCTTTTAATGAATCCTTCGTTCTATCTCTAAAATCTTTATCTTTTATTATATACTCGTAATAATTTTGATTTATATATTTTTCTTTCTTTTCTATTTTACAAGAAAAGAACATAGAGAAAATTAAAAAATAGCTAAAAAGTTTAGGGATGTAAAGCATTAATAAATAAAAAAAAATTTAGATAATTAATCTTTTAAAGAAACAAATCTTCCCTTTTTTCCTCTTCTTCTTTCTAAAGCTTTAGCTTTGTAAAATTCTCTTTTATCAAATCTTCTATCATTGATAAAAATATATTTTACACCATCAGGAAATTCTATATCTAAAAGTCTTCTTTTCATTTTTAATCAAAAGGACAACTAATATAATATTTTTCTTCTAAATTTTAAGAATAATTATAATTATCTTGCGCCTTATTAATTTATTAATATCCTGATATGAAGCCAGTTAATACTTCAAAAAGATTATATTCATTAGATGCCCTAAGAGGGTTTGATATGTTTTGGATTATTGGAGCTGAAAGAATTTTTCATACATATTCTGAAATTAAACCAACTTCTTTCTGGGTTGGATTATCTAATCAGTTTATACATCCAACATGGCATGGCTTCTCATTCTATGATTTAATTTTTCCTTTATTTTTATTTTTGGCAGGTGTAGCAACTCCCTATTCAATTGGAAAACAAATGGAAATGGGTAGAGATAAAATGGATTTGTTAATACGTATAATTAAAAGAGGTCTTATACTTGTTTTACTCGGTGTAGTTTATAATAATGGTTTGGAATTAAAGCCAATAGATGAAATTAGGTTTGGAAGTGTTCTTGGGCGTATTGGTTTAGCCTATATGTTTGCAAACATTATTTATTTATTTTTTAATCAAAAGAAACAAGTTTTTTGGTTTTTTGGCATTTTAATTTCATATTGGCTGCTCTTCTTGTTTTTTTCTGCTCCAGGATATCTTTCTGGAGATTTATCTATGGAAGGCAATATTGTTTCATACCTAGATAGGATTATTATGCCTGGAAAATTATATCTTGGAATACATGATCCAGAAGGATTATTCTCTACAATCCCTGCAATATCTACAGCTCTTTTAGGAATTTATACAGGAAGTCTTTTAATCAATACAAATCCATTAAAAAAGAAAGATTCAATAATTAAAATGTTACTCATTAGTTTTTCTTTCATTTTAATTGCTCAATTATGGAATTTTATTTTTCCAATAAATAAGAATTTATGGACTAGTTCTTTTGTATTGCATTGTGGAGGTCTGAGTTTACTTCTAATGTCAATTTTTTACTACATTATTGATGTTCTTAATTACAAAAAGTGGGCTTTTTTCTTTAAAATAATAGGAATGAATTCTATTTTGATATACATGTCTATAGTTTTCATTAATTGGAATTTTACTACAAATTCATTGTTTAAATGGCTTTTAGATATAGTTGGGGAACCTTTTAACTCAGTTGTATACGTTTTTTGTTTATTATTTGTTCAATGGATATTTTTATTTTTCCTATATAAAAAGAAAATATTTTTACGGGTATAAGTTAAAAACCAATTTGTAATGAATAAATCATATGCTTTAATAACAGGAGCTTCTTCAGGAATTGGACTTGAAATATCAAATTCATTAGCAAAAAGAGGTTATAATATTCTTCTAACTTCAAGAAGAGAAAAAGTATTAAAAAACATATCAATAAATATCAAAAAAAAATACAATGTAAATGTTGATTTATATGCATGTGATTTAAATCATGAGGAATCTCCTAGCAAAATCTATAAATATTGTGAATCTAATGGATATGTAATAGACATCTTAGTAAATAATGCAGGATATGCAATACCAACTCTTTTTCATAAAACATCTTTAAAAGATGAAGAAGATTTTATCAGAGTTTTGGGTACTTCTGTTATTTCATTGTCAAAGCTATTTCTAAAAAATATGATTGAGAACAATTACGGGAGAATTATGATAGTTTCATCAGTTGCGGCATTTGCTCCACCTTCAAAAATTCAATCATTATATGGCCCTATTAAAACATTTATGAATAGATTTAGTGAGTCTTTAAATTTAAGTTATAATCGTAATGGCATTACTTCAACTGCTGTATGTCCAGGATATACCGTTACTAATTTTCACTCCTCAAGTGGTGTTCAAGATGAAATGGACAGAGTGCCTAATTTTCTAAAAAAAAGCTCTAAAAGAATAGCAGAAGAAGCCGTAATAGCAACATTAAATGGAAAAAAAGTATGTGTTCCAACTAAAACCTGGAAAATCATTGTATTTTTAATAAAAATATTACCTAACCCAATTTTTTCAATATTAAGCCGTAAAATGGCCCCTGGACGATATGAAAAAAAATAAATATCTAATAATACTATTACCTCTAGGATTATTTGTGTATTTCTTAGATAATCAGCTAGCTAGTGGATTTTTGTCAAAAACAGAAAATAATTTTATTTTCATTTTTCTTCTTTTAATTGTCCTGATTGGTTTAGTATACTTTATAATTAAAATTGACAATAACTCTAAGTAATTGATAATAATTCATATTCCATGGAATGGTATATAAAAAACCGAAAGATAATCTGGATTATAATAGGCATATATTTTCTTTATAGAATTTTAAGTACACTATATTAAAATTTTAGTAAGATTGTATAATATAAAAACCTTCGGTTTCTCGAAGGTTTTCTTGGGTGGAAGAGCGGTCTCGAACCGCCGACCTCCTGAACCACAATCAGGCGCTCTAACCAACTGAGCTACAACCACCATTTAAGGTGCAAATTTAAAAAATTTTTAAATTAAATCAGTTATACTTTTTACTGCAGGAAATCTTTCACAAACAAATCCTTCACCAGCATCAGTCCCTATAAGTCTTCCTAAATTTTTTGCCCTATAACTAATACTTTCAATAAAATTTTTTGAGCTAATTGGTGTAGGTTTAAAAGACTTGTCTTTGGAAGAAAACTGACTTGAAAAAGCATTAACTGCTATAATTTTTTGTTCTAAAAATTCAGAAATATCAACAACAACATTAGGCTCAATATCTTTCCATTGAATGTAATGATATACTCCTTTAGGTTTCCATGAAGATTGTTCTTTTCCATTTTTATCATAAGTTTTAACTTTTCTAAGTCCACTTAAAAAACATGAATCAGAAACTAATGAAGAGCCTTTTCCATGATCAATATGTCTGTCCTCTATAGCGTTACAAAGAACAATCTCTGGTTGATGTAATCTCAAAATTTGAATAACTTTATTTTGATGATCTTCATCATTTTTAAAATATGCATCTCTAAATTCCAAGTTCTTTCTAAATTTAACACCTAGTATATTAGCAGCTTCTTTAGCTTCTTTAATTCTGATTGGTGCAGATCCATTTGTACCCATTTCTCCCTGGGTTAGGTCTACTATTCCAACAGTTTTTTGTTCTGAAACAGCTTTTGAAATAGTTCCACCACAACCTAATTCCACATCATCAGGATGTGCTCCAAATGCTAAAATATCAACTTTCATTTTTTGTAATTTTTAAAGCATTTTCAATATCATCTTTAAGATCAGAAAAAGATTCAATTCCAGAAGAAAATCTAATTAATTGATCAGAAATTCCTTGATTTTTTCTCTCGTCTTTTGTTAATGAAGAATGTGAAGTCAGTTTGGGATAATTTACGGTGCTTTCAATCCCAGCAAGACTCATTACCGGTTTAATAATTTTGAGATTATCAAAGAAAATAAGTGGATTCAGCTTAGAATCAATTTCAAAAGACAACATGCCTCCAAAACCATTCATTTGCTTTTTTGCAATTTTATAATCTTCATGAGTTGGTAGGCCTGGATAGTAAACATTTGAAACCAATTCGTGATTTTTTAAAAATTCTGCAATTTTAATTGCATTTTTATTTTGTTCCCGAACTCTAATTGGAAGTGTTTTAATGCTCCTTTCTAACATCCAAGCTGAAAAATCACTTAGACTGCCTCCTAAGCTTTTTGAAAGATTATATATTTTCTCCATATGTTTCTTTGAACTTACTACAGCTCCAGCACAAATATCACTATGTCCCCCCAAATATTTTGTTGCACTATGAATGACAATATCTATGCCAAATAAAATTGGATTTTGATTTATTGGACTAGCAAATGTATTATCAATCATTGTCCATATTTTTTTTGATTTGGCTAAATCTGAAATAGCTTTCATGTCAACTATTTTAAGTAATGGATTACTTGGGCTTTCTATATAGATTCCCTTAGTATTATTTTTTATGCATTTTTTGAAATCACTAATTTTTGAACTTTTAGAAAAACTGTATGAAATACCATATTTATCAAATTCTGCTTTAATCAAGTTTCTTGTGCCACCATAAAGATCATTATAGAAAACTATATGATCTCCTTTGTTTAAATGAGAAAAAAGGCATGTGCTTATTGCTGCCATGCCGGAACCAAAAATTAAACCTTTTTCACCCCCTTCTAAAGCAGCAATTTTTTTCCCAAGACCTTCTTGATTTGGGTTGTTTGAATATCTAGGATATCTTTTTTGCTCAACCCCAGAAAACCCATATGAGGTTGACATATACAAAGGGGAAATAGCTCCTTTATAAACTAAATCATCTATTTCACCATAATGTAAACAAATTGTTTCTAGCTTATGCTTAATCATTCAATATTGGTTATCCAATTAATTATTTCATCATTATCAGGACTTTTACTAGGAGAGATCGATTTATAAACATGTCCATTCTTATTTATTAATATTTTTTGAAAATTCCAAGAAATTCTTGTATCCAAAACTCCATTTAATTTTTTTTGTGTTAAAAAAGAATATAACGGATGTTGATCACTCCCTTTAACTCTAATTTTGCTCATAATAGGAAATGTAACGCCATAATTTTCCTTACAAAAAGCCGCTATATCTTCATTTGTTCCAGGTTCCTGCCACAGAAAATCATTTGAAGGAAACCCAATGATTATAAAGTTATTGTCTTTATATCTATCATAAAGAGTTTGCAACACTTTATATTGTGGAGTTAAACCACATTTTGATGCTGTATTTACAATCATAATTTTCTTCCCTTTTAAATCAGCAAAATTAAATTTAGAACCATATATATCCTCAACTACAAATTGATAAATTGTTTTATCCTTAATATCAAAATTTTGCGATTTACTTCCACTTAATTTAAATAAACAAAATACCATTACTAATAATCTCATTAGGTTAAATTTGATTCGAAATTACAGCTTTTTAAAATGATAAAAAAACTATACAATTTCTGCAGATAATCCAGCTTCAAGTAGTTTTATACATCTGGGTTCTAAATCTGAAATTGGACCTGTTTTCACTACACATTTACCATTAAAATGAACAATATATGCACATTGTTGAGCTTGAAGAAGAGTGTGGTCACAAACAGATATTAACGTCTCAATTACATGATCAAAAGTATTTACATCATCATTGTATAATATAAGCTCATGTTCTCTTTCTACTTTTACAATTGCATCAACATCTTCATCAGGATTTTCATTAGGTAACGGTGAATTACTATTAATTATACGTAATGTAATATAATAGAAGAGCATTTATTATTGTTTTATACTAAACCTTAATATTTTATTCAATTTGTATACAATTAACTATTAATGAAAAATCATCAATA
>TARA_B100000686_G_scaffold354775_1_pt1 | contig 12319 bp, 16 predicted proteins | sample TARA_B100000686 | Tara Oceans TARA_B100000686 (sample SAMEA2622733) | marine metagenome | biome: marine biome (ENVO:00000447); feature: marine epipelagic mixed layer (ENVO:xxxxxxxxx); material: "saline water (ENVO:00002010), including plankton (ENVO:xxxxxxxx)" | depth 150 m
CAGAAGGCTGCTTGATCAATTGGTCATGCACTACTTTTGACAATAGCTCTATTCACCACAAACACTAAAGCAACTCCAAGGTCTCGATGAATTGCTACAAAATTCAGGTCAGAGAGTGTCTGTAGACGCAAGCGAGAAACTAGCACCTTTTGAAAAAAATGTTTTTGGTGAGTTTTTCGAAGCAACGGAATCTAATGCTGGCCCTTTAAGTCATATCGCTCTCACACCTGAAGGGGTAACTCCACGTCAATTACAAGAACATGATCCTGTTACTTATAATCGACTGACAGAGCTTAACTCAATCTTAAAAGCTAATAATCAAGTTGTGACTGCTGATGTTAGTAGTAAGTTACCAAAAATTGAGCTCTCAGAAACTGAAAAAGAGATTTGTAAAAATTCACCTGAGCTTAAAGAAACTTTTTTAAATCTGAGAAGAACAATAAATAATACTGCAAATTTTTTCAAACAACGGCTGCCTGATGCTATGTTTTCAGCTCGGCATGACCTTGAAGAGTTTCAAAAGAAGCTGCTTTCAGTGAAACCTGAGCTTCGAGAAATAGAAGCAATCAAATTTGTTTGCAAAGTATTTAATGCTAAAAGTCCTTTGATTCATTCAGATTTTGAATTAGCTCAATCTCGTAAACTTTCAGATTTAAGTGTCGTTCCAGCCCAAGAAGTACCAATTATTGTGCAAAGCCCTTCCGAAAAAGATGCACCTAATAAATTTACTTTAGATGAAATAAGTCGTGTGTCACTATCCGAAATTAAACCAGGTTCACTGAATGATCCTACTTTTTTTGAAAAGCAACATCTAGCTAGTCAAATTCAAGCATGTATTGATAAGCTTTAAAGTTTAGAAAATATTAAAGGCCGCAGTGCGGCCTAGCCTATGTACAATTGTTTATAAAGATTGGTGAGGGCTTAGTTTACGTCTGTAAGGTAGATTTTAGTGAAATACTACAAAGTGGTATATCCACCGTCAATCAAATAGTGTGCTCCATTGATAAACGAAGCATCATCACTGGCAAGGAATACCGCTAGTTTTGCTATCTCTTCAGGTTGAGCTAATCTACCAATAGGATGTAATTCCTTCAATTTTGCTGTTGCGACATCATCCATTGAATGCTGAAGCGCTGGTGTTTCAACAAAGCCAGGGCAGATCGCATTTATACGGATGTTTTTAGCAGCATATTCTGCACCTGCTGTTTTTGTAAGGCCTAGAATACCGTGTTTTGCGGTGGAGTAAGCGCATTGGGTTTTAAATCCAACTGTACCAAGAATCGATGCCATATTAATGATTGCACCACCTTTATCCTGCATTACATTGAGCTCTTCTTTAAGACAATAAAAAACGCTGTTCAAGCTGACATCAATAACTTTTTTCCATGCATCTACTTCATATTCACCTGTTGGTACGGCTGGACCGCCGATACCAGCATTATTGACTGCAATATCAAGCCCACCAAATGTATCAACAGCAAATTGAATCATATCCTGAACTCTTGCGTAATCGGTTACATCAATTTCAAATGCCACAGCTTTTTCGCCTAGTGCCACTGCTAGTGTATTTGCCGCTTCTTTATTAAAATCTGCAATAACAACTGATGCGCCTTCATTGATAAAAGCTTTCACAACTGCTTCACCTATACCTGATGCGCCACCAGTAACTATTGCAATTTTGTTTTGTAATCTATTGCTCGTGACGTATTCCTTAATGCTATTATCTGATTAAAAGTAAATTTATGTATTTCTTTGTTTTATAAGATTAGCCTAGCAATACTAATTGGAATAGCACAAAATAGTGCCTGTTTTATTCGATAAAAGTATTCATTATTTTAAGTTGAAATCATGTAGCTTGTTATTAAAGTGTGAATTGGCAGTAGGTTTGTTGTGTTAGTTTAAAAAAAGGAATGGGCTCATTCTGTGAGCCCTATTTATAATAAATGTTTAATCTCTTTTTATTTTCGTAAATACTTATAACTATTTCTTTTATGATACAAATGCCTTGCGGTGATAATACTTTGTTATCGGATAAAAGAAGGGTTTGGTTCACTAAGTGCCATAAACAAACCTTTCAGTTCTTGCGGATGAGTAAGTGCCATAACCAGAGGATTGATATGTTCTTCCATTTTGACCATATGTATATCGTTCGGATCGAGCACTTGAACAGCTAGAGCTTTTACCTGCGATTAACTTGGCCGCTTTATAGCCAAGGTATAAAGGCACAAGTATAGGCCAGCCTATTGATATTGCTACTTTGGGGCCGTAATGCTTCACTGCTGCTAGCGCTATTAAGCCACTTACTCTAGTCGTTTCTTTGATAATATCTAAGCATGATTGAGCTTTATCTTCACGGAGATCGTTTTTTGTTTCTGCATTATTCTTTAATATTTTTGGGTTAACAGTGTCGATATCTTCTATTTCTTCACAATAAGCTAAAGTACTCGTTTTACTTAGATTTTTTTCTTTTAAGTCTTCAAGGAGAGTCGTGTGGGGCTCTGACTTATTTATGGTGACTCCATTTTTTTCATCGTTATAGTTATCTAGCTCCGATACCTTTAAATTAAGATTTGCTGCGAGTCGTTCAAGATGCTGTTGATTTGAAATTCGCCTATGGTAGAGCGGGTTAAAAGAATTACAGCAAGATAAAGTAAAACCTTTGATGGCATTTACTTGTTTCAATAGCGAGTGAGATTGGAGATTACTTTCTGATACTCTTGGTTCTTGTGTCTTACATTCAATGATGGTGTTATTTGATACTAACATTGCTATACCTCTACTTCTTTGTGAGGGCTATCTTACTCATGTTATCTTTAAATACAGTAAATAAAGGTAAGCTCATGTAAATTTGCTAGTATTTGTATAATTTTTGATCTTCTGTGCTTTCTATATTTGATTTAGCATATTAATATAGAGTTAAAAAAGACTTAAGTTGTTGTAAATAATATAGTATTTTTTGTTTTTCTAAAGGGTAAAATACTCTCGATCTATTAAGTTAAATCTTTAGATCAATTATTTTTGTTCTTTAAACTGAGAAATATGATGACTAAAGCTAACGTAACGAGTTTCGATAAGACTAACCCGTCCCAGTTTTCTTCTGGTGTTTTAAAAAAGAACCGACAAGACTTTATCCTTGAAATTGAGAGTAAGCTCAATAATATTAAACCGTCTGATAAAAAAGATTTACTAGTTACTCCTGAAGCTTTACCTTTGTCTCTTCTCGGTCCACGTATACATGGTATTAATGAGAAATATAAAATAGATACACGTGTAAGTTGGGAGCAAGTTGGGTTCTTGCAGGAGTCTCGGGATGATTATGTAGCCTCACTTAAAAGGCAAGGTATTGATAAAGCCCGTTTTGATGAAAAAAACAAAGATCGTTTTTTAAATATTTATTATCACTTGTCTGACGATGACATATTTGATGGTGAACACCCTGATTTAGATCAAAATGATGTAAGTAAATTACAACAATGTTTCTTACCCTATTTTAGATCTGATAGACGTAGTGTTGATCGCTTTACAGTGTTAGATCAATGTAAAAATGATTTTAGAGCATTGATAAGTTCAGATACAAAACTCACTCGAATTTTTAATGAGTTCTGCAATAATCAATGCGATGCAATTGATAAAGCAGTGCAAAATCATGGTTTAGCACCAATGCAATACGTTAAGTGGGTGAACAGTGTTCGTGAAGAAGCTGTAAGGGAAAAGAAAAATATTGCATTATTTCATGCTATGAGTTCAATGCGATTTGATCCTGTTGCAGCAGGAGGAAGTATAGAGAGTACACATGTCTCTGTGGCGGTTGTTTCTGAAAAAGGTGATTATTTACGAATTATCCCTGATTTAAGGGGGAGTGAAATTTTTGCCTCCCAAGAAGAAAATATGGCCGATATTTATAATTCAAACTTCCATGCGTTTGATGGAAATAAAAATACTTTAGTTGACTGCAAGCCTGAGAATGATAGGACCCCTCATCATTTAAAAAGCTTTGGCCATCATAATAACCTTTATAAGACTGGTTGTTATCCTCAACGCTCTGAGTACGGTTGTGCGAGTTTAGCTATTGCTTATGCAGTTGATTTATTAAAAAACAATGCTTACGCTCTTCGAGAATACTCATTATTAGGCAGTATTGTCCTACCTCGACAACGTTTTTTTGACAGCGATCCTGAGGTTGATGTTAGACATGGTTATGTTTTTATCCCGCCTCACCCGCTAAGGCATGCACAGTCTCCTACGCATGTTAATGTAATGCGAAACTTTATGGCTGAAGATGATGATTCTGTAGAGTTTGATGTGGGGTATAAAAAGGTCAGTCAATTTACAGTGGCAGGCCTTGAAGCGCATGGCATGAGTTTTACTAAGCTTGATGGTACTCAGTTGAAGGAGACTGATCTTAAGCAGTTCCGTGTGCGCTGGGTGGAAGAGCATGATCGAATCCAAGACCTACCAAAAACCAAGGCCATGATGCTGTCAACAACACGCCCATTGAAAAAGGGGAAGGCAACTCTAACAGTATCGCAAAGTCTGGCTTTAGCTTACCTTGCTCACAAAGACATCCGAAAAGGTGAGCAACGCTCCTTACTAAGTTTGTCGAACGCTTCTAGCTAGACCTCTTGTGATCTTATGATGTGATAAAGGCGTAGATGACAAAGGGGGGATCTACGCTTTAACTAATAGCTGCTAAAATCATAATTGTTCGAAAAGTAATGTGTGTGCCTAGGTTAATGTCTGGTTTTCCTTTGAGCGTGCAAAATAGTCACTTCTGTCTGTGGATTATAAATCTTAATATCACTAAACCCAGACTTTCGTAAATAGTGACCAAGATTGCGTAAATTATCACCCACCATTGATCCTGTACCAATTGATAAATGCATTTGAACTTGAAATATCCTTTAAGTTCTCTGCAATATTTTTGCACTTCCTCGAACTTTCAAAGAGGCCACAGGGAATCATCTCAAACGATATTCGATCAAAATGTGAGTATCCGGCAACTGTTTGGTAAGCAGGGTTTAATTTGATATTAGCTTCAGTAATGTCGGCTAGTATATCTGGCTGTACTTCTGGGGCAATATCCATTGTGACTTCCCCAAGCTGGGCGTGGCCATGTGTTGAAAGCCCACCAGAAAACTTATCATAAATTCCACAGCCAATAATCAGAACTTGTTCCTTAGAGCTGTGCTTACGCATGTCTCTATTTAAACTGTTATTTAGGTTAAGTTAATTTAGATTACGAGCAGATGAGGTGTCAGATGAATACTGTAGTTGGTCTTGTATGTTGCTACATCCTTGACGTTTATTGTTGATAGATGCTTATGTGAACAAATGGTCGCTGCTACTTTTTTATATTTTATTTTTATTTATTAAAAAATATTCTTTCTTTCACAAAAAAATGACTGTTAAGTGTATTAATATTTTATTCGAGGGCAACAAAAATGCCTTGTTGGTGAACTCGGTAGAGTTTAAATTAAATTTAAATACACGTAAGGAACTTTGTTATGAACAAGGAACAAGTAAAAGGTAATCTAGAAAAAGCAGCTGGTAAAGCACAACGCAAGCTTGGTGAAGCTCTTGGTAGTGAAAAGCATCAATATGAAGGTGCTAAGAAAGAAGTAAAAGGCAGTAAAGAGAAAACGAAAGGCAACATTAAAGATACCGTTAACCATTGATGTTTAACAGTATCTATATAATGCTCATACTCTAAAAAAGAGTTTAAGAATAATCTTAAGCTCTTTTTTTATGGAAAAAAAGTTCCATAAATAATGGGTTTGTAATTATGAAGCTGTATTAGCTCTTTTAATCTTGTAAATAAACCAGTACCTGTTATTTTAAAGATATCATTTATTTTTATTAGCAATTAGGGTGTTGATAATATGTTAAGTATTTCTTCAACTTATAATAGTGCTGTAGCAAATTTGCAGGCAAGTATGCAGAGCTATCAAGGCTCAGTAGAAGCTCTAGCGAGTATGGAATTAAATGATCTTTCCGATGTTGCAGCCCTTGCTGCTATGAGTTCAGAGATGACAAGTGCAGAGTACCAAGTGGAAGCGACAGCAGAGATATCAAAGTCACAAAATGATGTGATGGGGCGGCTGATTGATATCTATGCTTAGTAACTTCTAGGCTAATGTTAGACTTGAGCCTCAAAACCTGCCTTATCTAAAGCGTTTGTAATTTGCTCTTGAGGCAATGAAGATTTTATTTCTACAGTTTGCGCATCAATGTTGAAATCAAGCTCAGCTTTTTCATCAATATTTTTAATAATAGTTGTGATACTTTGAGCACAACCTTCACATGTCATATTTTCGATTGTCAATTTCATACCGATTTCCTTTTAATAGATGGGGTAAAGGCGAGCAAAGTAAATGCTTATGCCATAAATCATAACACCAATTAGTACAGGTAGCCCCAAAGACCTTTTCCAGTACCATATACCAGCTGTAACCAGTGCACCAAGCGCTGTCGCTAGCCATGTAGTTATAGATTGACTAGAAGGGATAAGAGAAGTGCCAAACATAGCTGCAATCATAGCGGGGCCAAGTACTGTAAGCCAGATAGGCATTTCTTCAGTGGTATTGCTTTTATTTTTATCTAGTTTACGGGTCATCCACACTAGAGGTAGTGCACGCATTAAGTAGGTGCCAAGAGCTATTGCTATGATAGCTAACCAAAGAGTATTGATCATGTTTATTTGCTCCACTTTGCTTGATTCTTAACCACATAAAATAAAAGTGTACCTATTAACGCAGCAACAGGAATAGCTGCATTGGAAAAGCCTTGTAACTTGATAATAAGCGCGATTAATGTAGTGCAGCCTAAAGTCAAAGCCCAAATTTTGGTATTAAATTTTGGAGCCAATAGCACAAGAAATAGTGCTGGTAATGCAAAAGGCAATACATCTGCAAGAAGAGGCCATTGATTTATAAGTTCGCCGCCAGCTATAGCTCCCAATGCTGTTCCACCAACCCAGCTCATCCAAGCAAGTAAAGATGCACCTGTAAACCAGCATATACGTTGTTTTTCATTTAATTGTGGTAAACGTGTGTGAGCAAGAGCAAAAATCTGATCAGTTAAGCCATGCATTAAAGCTAGCCACCAAGGACTTTTTGTCATGTAAGGCGCTAAATTTGGGCCATACACAACATGTCTTGCGTTAATTAAAAGAGTCATTACAACAACAAGCCACATTGGTGCACCAGAAGCAACCATTGCTACAAATAAGAATTGGGATGCACCTGCATAGACTAGCGTTGAAATTAAAATTGTTTCTAAAACACTAAAACCAGACTGCAAAGAAATAAGACCAAAGGAAATCGCAACAGGAATATAGCCACCCATTAGTGGCAGTGCATCTTTGAGCCCTGTTAAAAGAGGCTGGCTCTGGTGTGTTTGTATTGCTTGAGTCATGCTTGTTACTCCTTTGGGGCGTACGTCACCGTCACAATATGGGTTGACCATAAATCAGTCGTTTTAAAAATATGGGGTTTATCAGCAGGAAAAGTAATGCTATCACCTGGCTTTAAAATTTGTGTTGCACCGTTATTACCAGCTTCTAATTGCCCAGAAATAACCATGACAGTTTCAGTTGAGCCAATTGAGTGAGCTTCAGATTGACGGACTGTGTTAGGAGCGCATGACATCCAGTAGGCGTCCACTTGAGGTACGCCTGTCCCTTGCTCAATTAATTTAACTTGCACACCATCATGACCAAGAGGGGTGTTAATTGATGCAACCAGGCTACCGAATGGTACGTCGAGCTGTATTGCGAGTTTCCAAATTGTATCGAGTGTAGGGTTGCCACCACCTTGCTCAATTCGTGAAAGGTTTGATTTAGCAATACCTGTGTTTTGTGCAAGCTGCGATAGAGATAAACCCTTGGCGGTTCTATATCGCTGTAAGTTTTGTCCTAGAGTACTAAAAATCTGTTGATTCACTTTAAAAAATCCTCACGATCAAGCTGTTCTTTATATAGAGCGTTCTATATAAAGAACAGCTCTTTGTCAAATTCTTTCTCTATTGTTTTACATAAAAAATGTACAAGTTATTGAATTTAAATAGTTATATTCATTTTGTTGCTTGACTTTGATTTATGATGCTGTGTATCATTTTGGTGGGGGTATGGACACTTAAATACACTTTTTATAAGGAAAAATTAATATGATGAAAGATATTACGCCTGAGAGCTTTGCTTGCCACACAGCTGATTGTTGTCCAGCTGTCTATGAGACAGAGAATAATTCATACGTAATTGTTGGGAAAAAGCTCAATGACAAACAACATGCTGCTATTGCTGCAAAAGTAGGCGAAGATGAATATGTAATTGAAGTCCCAAAAGGGATGATTGATCAACTTATGACTCAAGCCTAAAAAAACAGCGGTATAAAAGTCGGGTAGGCTTTTATACCTACGATCTTAAGATTCTTGCTGAATGTGTGTAATTCTTTTCTGAAAATTCAATAGATTATAACTTTTTAACCTTTTTATTGATTAACTCTATTTTATTGACTGGTGCTAAAATGTCGCCGTGCTTTTTGTGCAAGATAATGGAAGATATTCAAAATTAAAAAGGGTTTTTATAATGTATTCGCAGTCTTTATCTCATCATCCAAGCTCTTATGCTGTCATCGGCAGTGGTGCAATAGGATCTTTTATTGGTGGAAAACTTCAAAGTATTGGTTGTAATGTAAGCTATGTTGCTCGTAGTAATTATGATGCATTAAAACAGCAAGGTTTAACATTAAAAGAAGACAGTAAAGTAACCCATTTAGATCATATTAATGCTTTTAAAAAAGTAGAAGGTTTACCAAAATCTGATGTTTACTTTATAACAACGAAAGCAACTTCAAATGATAAACTGCTTCCAGAAATCGCCCGGCACGTTCCAAAAGACAGCCTTGTTGTTATAGTTCAAAATGGAATTGGTGCAGAAGAACAAGCAGCCAAACATATCGATGAAAATCATTTATTTGGAGCTGCATCATATATTAAAGCAACTGAAACACAACCTGGTTATGTTGAACAAGTTTCTCAAAAGCGTCTTGTTGTAGCTCCCTTTAAGACAACAGCACTTAATGATACTAGAACACGCCAATTATTCACTCAGATGAAAAGTGATTTATTAGAAAGCTGCTTACCAATAGACTCTGGTGATACTTTACCAACTATTCGTTGGCAAAAATGTTTATTTAATATCCCGACGAGTGGTATGTCCGTAGTGCTTAATAAGCCTATGAATGAGCTTGTTGAAGGTGAGCATCGTGACATGTTAATGAGCTCTGTTAAAGAGCTCATTAAAGTAGCTCAGGCGAGTGGTGCAACTTTTAATGAAGATGAGGCTTTAAATACGATTACAGTTACTGCTGATAAGTTTAAAAATACAGACTCATGTTTCCCAAGTATGGCGCTTGATGTAAAGGCTGGTAGACCAGTTGAGCTTGATGCGCTCTTTATTGCCCCTTTTAAGCAAGCTCAAGCTCTACATATTGCAACCCCTTTATTAGATCAGCAGATTCAAAGTCTTCAAAAATTACTGGCTTAGGGGCGTTATATAATATATTTATAAAACTAATAAAAAAGAGCATGTAATGTGCTCTTTTGAACTGAAATCATCTCAGTTCTCATAACTTATGTCATCTCCTACAGCTCTACAACTCTTCTTTGAATATATCTTTTGTATGTAATATACATCTTTAAAACTTATATACCTTACCTGTTATTTCTCTAGAGGTGTTGTATATTTAATGTTCGTTTCATGTATAGTGTAGACATCAAATAATATCCACGTCTTTATTATAAAAGCAAAATTTCTTCATATATATCAATTAGTTGTTGGTTTGAAACTATTTATGCAAGGAGTTCTTGAATGTCAGGGCCTATTTATCAAGGAAGTATTAATACAGGTGCATTTTCTGCTACGAGTGCATGGCTTGGTGCAGTAAAAGATCAAATAAAATTCACCACTTTTAATGCAATTAATTCCTGTACAACAAACTCAAGATCTTTGATTAACGCAAATGCTGCTCATACTTTACTAGCTCTCAATAATAATGTTGCAACTCGACTTTCTAATATTAAATCTATCGCAAAAAATAAATTACCATCGTCTGCACTATTTTCAAATTTGAATAAAAATGCACTATCAAGGAATTTACTTCCGCTGCAAGTAATAAAGTTGGTGCAGTCGTTGCGTTTAAATTCGCTTTTTGGTAACACAGCTGAAAATAATCAACATGAATTTGGTATCGCAACACCACATCCTTTAGCAACCGAAGCAGGTTTGCAAGTGCTAAAAGAGGGTGGTAATGCCTACGATGCAGCTGTAGCTGTGACCGCAGCTCTTGCTGTTGTTGAACCTTTTGGTTCTGGTCTTGGCGGTGGAGGTGCGTGGTTATTGCATGATGCTGAGAAAGATCAGTCAGTCTTTATTGATGGTCGCGAAAAAGCGCCAATGGCTTCAACTGAAAAGATGTACCAAAAAGAAGACGGTTCTGTTGATCGTGAATTAGCAACAAATCATCCTTTAGCAGCCGCTATTCCAGGAACACCTGCAGCCTTAGTACATGTACAACAAAAATATGGTTCAATGAGTTTAGAAAGGCTTTTAAAGCCTGCCATAGAATACGCAGAGAAAGGCTTTCCTATTACTTCAAAATATGTCGATGTTTTAAAATCAAGTTATGCCTCTGTAATACCTCTTAAAGTGCTGCAAAAATGGCCATCTTCTGCAGGCTATCTTGATCATGGGCAATTACCACAACCCGGCTGGACGTTAAAGCAACCTGAACTCGCAAATACGCTGAAAGCACTTGCAGTTCAAGGTCGCAAAGGATTTTATGAGGGCGATATAGCGAAAGCCATGGTGAAAGAAGTTCAAAATAACGGTGGTATTTGGACTTTAAATGATTTAGCTCACTATGATGTAGCTGAGCGTGAGCCAGTTACTTTTAATTATCGTGATCATAAAATGACTTCCGGTTCTTTGCCTTCTTCAGGCGGGCTTGTTATGGCAGGTATTTTTGGGCAACTTGATAAATATAATTATCATGATGCCTCTGAAGCAGATCGCGCTCATTTATTTATTGAAGCGATGCGTAATGCCTATTATCAGCGTGCCAACTTTATGGGGGATGCTGATTTCACTCACGACACGGGTGAATGGTTGATGCAACCTTCGAGTATTGATGCAATGGCGTCTACGATACGTCTTGATAAGGCTCGACCAAGCTCAGAAATGCCTTTGATTAGCGATGGTACAAGTGGCACCCAAACAACGCACTTTTCTGTTATTGATGGTAAAGGTAATCGTGCAGCAGTAACGCTCAGTTTAAATGCATACTTTGGCAGTGGCTTTACTGCAAAAGGAACAGGCGTACTTCTTAATAATGAAATGGATGATTTTTCTGCTAAGCCTGGTGAGCCTAATGCGTATGGTTTGGTAGGGAGTGAAGCGAATAAGATTGAGCCTGGTAAAAGGCCCCTGTCGAGTATGACCCCAAGTTTTCTTGAAGGGCCTAAAGGCGTGCATGTTTTAGGAACGCCTGGTGGTAGTCGTATTATTTCAATGGTATCTCAGGGCATGCTTGATGCTATTGATGGCAAGTCAGCCAAAGAGATTGTGGCAAAAGGGCGTATTCACCATCAGTATCTACCTGATGTGGTTGAACATGAAGCTGGTGCTATCGATAGTAGGATTAAAGAAAACCTTGAAAGCCGTGGGCATACCTTTAAACAAACACCAAACCCTTACGGTAATCTTCAAGTTGTGCATTGGGATAAAGCTAATCAAGTGATGAATAGTGCGGCTGACCCTCGCCGAGAAGGCTTGGCATTGGTTGGGCAATCAATAGCTTAGTTTAATTTGCCCCAGCTTTTTGTCGCGAATGAGCTTAGTGTAAATTTTTATCGAATATAACCACGATTTTCTAATGCTCTAAAAACTGCTGCTTCAGCTACTTTGCAACAGCTAAGTCTTGTTCTTGCTGTTGCATGAGTCATTTCTGTGACAGCCACATCTAATGTTCCTTTTTCTCTATATAAAGTCACGTCGAACTGATGAATATGATGTGTGTTCGTTGTTGGGCCGATGGCTGTGGCCATTGCGTCAATTTTATTTGAACGGTATTGATCAAGTTGAACTTCGTGAAACATGTCATAAAATCCTTTATTACCCTATTTTTATTAGCATATAAATTTTAAGTTTTACAGCTCTAATAGTTTACCTTTCATCAATAAAAAAGACATTTTTTGTAAATGGGATATGAGCGCCTCGGTGTTTGTCAACGTACCTGTCCGGTCTAATGTATTTTCCTAAGCA
>TARA_B100000686_G_scaffold187307_1_pt1 | contig 12316 bp, 9 predicted proteins | sample TARA_B100000686 | Tara Oceans TARA_B100000686 (sample SAMEA2622733) | marine metagenome | biome: marine biome (ENVO:00000447); feature: marine epipelagic mixed layer (ENVO:xxxxxxxxx); material: "saline water (ENVO:00002010), including plankton (ENVO:xxxxxxxx)" | depth 150 m
CCCGGTTGATTTATTTCAGGACAATCAATTCCATATAAACGTATTTTAAATTTATTGAAATTTTTCTTAATATGAATTGTATCCCCATCTGACACGTATATTACATCACCAAAAGAAGTTTCAGAAAATAGAAACTTAGGTGTTAGTAAAAAAGAAATTAAAAAAACAAAAAATAGAAAGAATCTCATTCGTATTTCTCTTCTAAAATAATAAGTTATAACTATTATATTTAATTTTAAAATTTTAAATACCCTTAGCAACTTAAAAGTCCTTCAATTGATTATAAGTTGTAAAAATAATATTTTTCATATAATTTTGGATTCTTCACATTATTTAAAGGAGAAACTATGAAGTTTTATAAAATATGTTTTTTAGTCATTTTATCCGCTATTTTTCTAGCAAATCCGATCTTTTTGGAATCAGTATATGCACATAAAGGAAAAAAGAAATCTCGTAAAATGCTTTTAAATTTGGCATTACGACACAGCACGAGATTGGGTCTTAATATATCTCAGATTACAAAGTTAAGAAGTTTAAGAACAAATTTCAAAAAATCTAGAATAATGAATAGAGCTAAATTGGGAATTATGAGAATAGATTTAAATTTATTAATTCGAACTGAACCTATGAAAATGAAAGAAATTGAAAAGTTAGTTAAAAAATTGACATCACAAAAAGAAATTATGTGGATGGCTAAAATTGAGACTATTGCAAAAATAAAAAATATTTTGACAAATGTGCAATTAGAAGAAATAAAAAAAATTAGGAAAAAACTTCGAAAGAGAAGAATGCGATCTCGGCAAAACAGAAAAAAATAATATCCAAAAAAAAAAGAAGAATCATAAAAGAAAAAATGTTGCACATATTTGATCGGAAATTGAATGAATATAGAGTTCCAAAAAGCCTCGTGTGATGTTTTAGTCATAGGTGGCGGTGTAGCAGGTATGTTAGCGGCTATTGAAGCCAAAAAAGAAGGTGCCGAGGTTATTCTTTTAACAAAGGCAACTTTTCCCTCTGGGAGTTCGTCCATGGCACGCGGTGGATTTTCCAGTGCACTAGGACATCAAGACAGTAGAGATAATCCTAGAGTTCACTGGAAAGATACTATAGAAGGTGGTTATGAAATCAACAATTCTAGATTAGTAGAAGTAATGACTGAAGAAGTTATCGAACGTACATTCACAATTGATTCCTGGGGTTTAGGCCTGATCAAAAAAGAAAACGGAAAATATGACCAACGAAAAAGTGCAGATGATACATATGCTCGTTTTCTGCATTGTGCAGGGATGATCGGGAAACCTTTAATGTCTTCCTTGTCAAAAAAAGTAAAGAATTCAGGAGTAAAAGTAGAAAGTAATGTTTTTATTATTGATTTGATCTTAGAAAAAGACGGCTCTGTTGTAGGAGCTTGGGGAGTAAAACATAAAGAAGATATTGCAATTCTCATTTCTAGTAAGAGCACGGTTCTTTGTTCTGGAGGAGCTCCACAATTACACGAAGTCAACGACTCTCCCCCTCAGGTAACCGGCGATGGATATGCTATGGCCTTTAGAGCAGGTGCAGAGTTAGTTGATATGGAAATGATTGATTATCAGCTTATGACCGGATGGCCTAAAAAAATGATAGGTTACAACCCTTATGCAACTGGATTTATTAGAATAGGTTCACATTTAAAGAATAAAGATGGCTTTAGGTTTATGCAAAAATGGAATCCAAATGCACCAAATGAAAATTATGAGCAAACTACACGTTCGCTTTTTAATAGAGGTGTGGGGTTTGAAATTTTCGAAGGTAGAGGCACAGAACACGGCACTGTATATATGGATGCATCACACTGTATGAATGTAGACCATGGAGGAGAAATAGAAATAATTAAGAGAGCTTTTAAAAATCGGGGAATTGATATTTCCAAAGAACCTATGGAAGTTTGTAGTGGACCACATACTTTTTTAGGAGGAATACGAATAGACGAATTTGGAAGGACTAATATTCCGGGTTTATACGCAGGAGGAGAGGCAGGTGGTGGAATACATGGTTCAAATCGTCTTTCAGGAGCGGCGCTTGCAGATAGCTTCGTTTTTGGTTCACGTTCAGGAAAAAATGCAGCTAAAGATTCAAAGAAAATCCATTCTAAAAATGGCGTAAAAATAAATATATCAGACAAACTTTTTTTACTTTTTGACAGACTTAAGAATTCTGGAAATATGAGTGCTAAAGAGTTTCGTCTTTCTCTTCAGAAGAATGTTTTTGATAATCTTGGACAAATAAGATCTAAAGAAAGGTTGCAGATTGGACTGGAAACATTAGAAGACCTACAAAAGAATTCGGTTTCAATAGTAAAAGATAGAGAGAAACCTACGTCTAAAATAAATGAAATTAAAAGTGTCGTTGAAACCGAGAATTTGATGGATGTTGCAAAAATGCTTGGAATTTCTGCATTAAAAAGAGAAGAAAGCCGAGGAGGTCATTATAGATATGACTTCCCAGAAACAGACAATGACAAGTGGAAAGCAAATATTATTGTCTCTAAAAATATTGCGACAGAAGAAATGAAAACGAAAGTTAATCAAATTTCAAGATAAGACTATTCGTAGAATTTTTGAATAAAACTCAATTTTTATCTATTTTTTTGAATAAACTTACAAAGGACATCTCCAACTTCCTTTGTTTTTAAATGCCCACCAAGATCTCCGGTAACAGATTTCTCTCTAATTGCATTTTTAACTGCACTTAGAATAATTTCTGCAGAAGCATCATAACCCAAAGTGCCAAGAAGAATACGGGCAGTAAGAGTTGTTGCGAATGGATTGGCAATACCCTTCAATGCGATATCTGGTGCAGTACCGTGAACAGGCTCAAACATAGAAACTTTTCCTGGGTGAATACATCCTGAAGGAGCCATGCCAACTCCTCCTACAAGACCCGCACATACATCACTTAAAATATCACCATACATATTATTAGTGACAATCACAGAAAAATCTTCAGGATGTTGGATTAGATCCATACACAAAGTATCTATAAAATAATGTTCTCCTTCTACGTCAGGAAACTCATCATTAATTTGCCAGAAGACTCTCTGCCACAAATCATGTGCATGGACTAGAGAACCGAATTTATCAGCCATCGTTACTTTTGGATAGTTATGTTTTTTTGCATATTCAAATGCATATCTACATATTCTTTCTACTCCTTTATAAGTATTTACATCTTCTTGAATAGCCACCTCATCTTTTGTTCCTTTTTTAAAATTTCCTCCAAGTCTAACCATCACACCCTCAGTATTTTCGCGCATTACTGTCAAATCTATAGGAACTTCTTTTCGCAATGGACTAAAACTAGGATCAAACAAAAAAGCAGGGCGTAAGTTTACATAAAGATCCAACTCTAAACGAAGTGCTCTAAGAAGATCTCTACAATTTACATCTGGAGGAATACGAGGATCCAAACCTGCACTACCAAACAAAATGGCATCGTGTTTACTTGCAAGATCGTGAACTAATGCAGGAACATCCTCCGGAAGAGGGGAACCTTCCTCAAGGTATCTCAATGCTCCATAGTTATATACTGTAGGATCAACTTGAACTTTATCTGCAAGAGCTGCCTCTTTCATCACTTCTGTTACAACAGGTAAAACATCATGACCAACCCCGTCACCTAAGATAACTGCTAATGAAAGCTTTTTCTCATTCATAATTCTCTCTCTAAAGATGTTTAACAACTTTCATTCTTTGAACTGCATCCCCAGCTAAATGGGTCCATACTGCACCATCTCTTTGTAATTTTTCTGCTCCAACATCTTTCATAACACCTGCACCACCATGAATATCAACATTCAAACAGGTAACTCTTTGTATAACATCAGAGGAAAAATTCATACAAAGTATTCCGTGTCTAGGGTCACGTTTAGTTCCTTCTTCACTATCACAAGCTGTTCTCATAACATAGGACCTTAAGGCTTCAGTAAGCATATGCATTTCAGCAAGTTTTAATTGGATTGCTTGATGCTCTATAATATAATTTCCACCCTGCCATCTCGTCCTAGCATGATTCATAGCCATATCACATGCTGCCTGACATACTCCCATAGCATTAGCAGCTAATTCCAAATCATTAAATTCGGAGGTGTCGCCCTTTCTAACTTTAATACCTTCATTAACTCCTCCAACCATATTCGTATGCGGAACCCGAGCATTCTCAAAAATCAATTCAGCATTTTGGTAAAAACGCCAACCCGTTTTATCGTATACTTTTCCAACTCTAAATCCAGGAGTATCTGTTGGAACTAAAAAAAGAGTCGATCCATCTGCAATTTTTACCGAAGGATCTGTTCTAGCATCTATAAAGAAAAGTTTAGCAACACTACCATTGGCAATATAGCGTTTTGTGCCATTTAAAATCCAATCATCTCCATCTCTCTCAGCTTTCAGCATCCAACCCGTTGAAGGATCATCAGGTTGCAAACGATTATCTGAACCTGCAGCAGGTTCAGTACCACCCTTTCCTAATAAATAAGTATCATCAGCAATAAATGGTTTAAGAAATCTTTCCTTCTGATCTTCTGTACAAATAGCCGAAATCAAATGACTCCACTTCCAGCACTGACTAAATGTCTTTGATATAGCACTATCACCACGTGCAAGTTCTTCCATTACCAAAACCTGAGTGACGAAATCTATTCCATGGCCACCCCATTCTTTAGCAACCACGGCAGTTCTAAAACCTAATGCAGAGCCTTTCTTTATAATCTCCCAGTCAAACGTTTCTCTAGGATCTAGAATCTGATCTCTTTCTAGAGATATAGGTTTGATTTCTTCCTCTGCAAATTTTCTAGCTTTCATCTGCCAAGATATTTGTTCATCATTCAATTTAAAATCCATTATTAAGTACTCCTATTCTGATTAACAATTTTCAATTTAACTATTTAAGGATGGTTTAGGAACTTGAGACCACCATTTATCAATCTTTAAATCTTCACAAATTGCATTCGCTGCATTATAACCCGGGGCTCCATTAAGACCACCCCCATGGCAACTAGATCCACATAAATAAAATTTCTCTAATGGTGTCCTCATTCCAGAAAGTAAAGGATGTGGACGATTAATACCCAATTGATTCGAGGTATAAGCTCCCATTCTAACCGCACCCTCTACAATATTCTTATTTCTAATATTTAAGTCATTGGGAGAATATAATTTTGCAACACGTATAGTATCACTCTTTAAATTAGGAGCATATTCACTCCATATATCAATTAATTGTTGTGTGACTGATTCCTTAATCTCATTCCATTTTTCCGGAGAATTTCCGTCTATTCTATAGGGAGCACCAGGCCACCAGAACGCAACATGCCCACCTTCAGGAGCATAACTTGAATCAAATAGGCTATTACATGCGCCGTTTCCCATTGGCATGGAAGGAAATTTTCCACTTCGCCTTTCCTCAGTATTTTTTGAGACTTCCTCATCTGTATCAGCACCAAAGATTATATTAAAAGATTTTCCTACATCAGGATCATATTTCTCTGCTAAATATTTCGGAGCCTCACTGAGAGCTAAATGTAATGTCATCAGGGAATGAAATCCCCAATCCCAATTATTCATTTTTTCATTAACTTCCTCCGGAAAAGCATCCTCTCCTACAATACGAATTGAAGAAGGAGCATTTAAACCACTTGCAATAAATGAACTTGCAGCAATCTTTGTACCATTTCCAAGAACTACTCCTCCAGCATTTCCATTTTCGCGATAAACTTCCTCTACATTACAATCTCTAAAGACTTCACCTCCATATGATCTAATTAATTTCTCTAAAGATTTCGGTAATTCAAGTGCACCCCCAACAGAAAGGCCTAAAGTAGTTTGCGATGAAAAAAGACTAGGTAAAAACATTCCTGTTCCTGGTTCATCTTCTACAGTAATTGCATGAGCAAATAATTTAAACAATGTTCGCATTTTGGGATGCTCAAAATAGGCATCTACTGCTTCTCCAATACTCATTTTTGCGAAAGAGAGTAACTCTTTTCCCTTTTCCCCCTTAATTCTATTTCCAATTTCTTCAGGTGCTAGTGGGGCATGAAAAAGAAAACTTCGTAAAAGAGGACCTAATTCTATTGCATATCGCTCGAACAAATATCTATAGGATTCTGCATCGTTCTTTGAGATTCGAGAAATTGAGGAAACGCTTTTATCTACATCTCTATGAAGAACTACTGATGTGCGATCTCTATAAAGAGCAGCATGTTGAACTTCCGGAGTTACCCATTTAAATCCATAGTTAGATAATTCCAAATCATTAACTATTGGAAAATCTTCTAATCCAATAAAAAAATTAGCATGCATATTGGATTTATAGCCAGGAAGGAGAAATTCTTCAGTTGATGCGGCACCACCTATTTCTGGTTCTGATTCGAAAACAGCAATCTTAAGACCACATTTTGCCATATAAGCAGCACAAACTAGACTGTTATGACCAGCCCCAATTAAAATACCGTCATATTTATCCACTTTAACCTCCATTTGGTTAAATTAGATCTAATACAGTCGAAATCTAAAAAATAGATAATATAACTATTTCGTTAGTTCAAATTGTAATTCTTCAGGTTCAATCGGGAGAGCTAACGGTGCCTCCATTTTTGCAGACAAATCACAGGCCATTGTTAACATTAAATTTCTATGCCCTTCCTCAGCAGTGCAATGAGGTGTGTCTACTCCTGCATATATTCTTGCAAGCCAAGAATTTGTTTCTTCACGCATAGGACCCCAGAACTGCCCTCTTGAAATATCACCAGGTGGATAACTAGCTAGAAAGTTAACATGTCTTTCGTCACCACGATGAGCAACCCAAGGTTTTTCTGTAGCCATAACCATATCTCTATGTGTATCGTCAATAGTAAGAACTCCACCCGTTCCAACTATTCCAATTTCTAAACTATAAGTTGAAGCAGGCCATACAACCGGCAAACCCCAACTACAAGACATACTCCATAAAGTACCATCCTCAAAAGTGAAAATACTGTAGGTAGAGTCATGAGTACCCAGACCAGTTAGAGCCTTCGCAACCGAACGAGCATATATTTCAGTAGGTTTCTTCCCTTCACCTAAGACCCAAAGTATAACGTCTAATGCATGAGTTCCAGAAATCACCATTGGAGTTAACAAAGAACGATCTTCGTTAGCCTCTAAACGCGTTATGCCAACCATTCTATTCAAAAATGCCCTAGTTGTTGCAGATGTAATATCTCCTAATTGACCAGAGGCTACTTGCTCTCTAGCAACTAACCATTTTCTCCTAAACCTTTGTGTATAACCAACAACCAGATCTATTTTCTCGTCTTGTGCTGCTTTAACTATTTTTGCAGATTCAACTACATTAGTAGCTAGAGGTTTTTCTGCAATGATTCTATGTCCATGTTCTATAGATTCAAAAAGCGTTTCTGCATGTACGTTTTCATCGGTAGCAAGAACAGCAGAATTAACTTCTGGTCTTCTTAATAACTCCCGATAATCGGTCGTAAAAAAATCTGCATTTAAATCTTCAGCTAGCTGTTTGCCTTTTTTTTCATCAATATCACAACAACCAATCCATTCTGTACCAGGATATTCTAATGCACAACGCCCTCTAATTCTTCCGACACGACCACAACCTACAATTGCCAATCCAATTGGAGTCTTTGTTTTATCATTCGCTGGCACTTTCTTTTTCCTCCATTTTATGCAAAAAAATATACATACATTTTTTCAAGTAAGTTTAGACACATTGGTAATATTTATGTAACAAGTATATTGCAAATCATACACAAAATATAATTAAAATTGAGAAAATAAATTAATTTTTAAGGAGAGACCTATGCCAGAGATGAAAGGAGCTCGATACATCGGAGAATTTTTAGTTAAATACGGAGTAAGCACCTTTTTTTTTAAACCATCCGTACTAAGTAAAACTTTAGCGCAAATGGATGATTTGCCTATCAAAAGGGTTTTAACGCACGGAGAAAAATCAGCTGCTTACATGGCGGATGGTTACGCAAGAGCCTCCGGAAAACCTGGCGTATGCGGTGCGCAAACTGTAGGTGCGGCAAATTTAGCTGCAGGACTCCGCGACGCTTATATGGAGAATAGTCCGGTCATTTCATTGACGGGGGGGAGATTCCCACACTCGAAACATAAAAGACCTTACCAAGAAATAGATGACTATCCCATTTTCGAACCACTTACTAAAGCAAACTACCAGGTAGATGAAGTCGAGAGAATCCCTGATCTTATGAGACAAGCTTTTAGAGATGCAACATCAGGGACCCCAGGACCTGTAAATCTTCAGTTTTTGGGTCTTCACGGAGAAATTGAAAATGATACTGCAGATCTAGAAATGATTGTCGAAGAAGAATTTACGCAAGTTCCTTCTTACAGGTCATATCCAGATCAAGGACTACTTGACAAATTACTTGTTAAACTAGAAAACGCAGAACGTCCAGTAATAATCGTCGACTCTGATGCAAGAAGATCCGGCGCTAGGGAAGAGTTATCTTCTCTTTCACTTAAACTATCCATCCCAATCGCAACTTCGACTGGAGCGTATGCTCTTATACCAGATGATCATCCTAATTATATCGGAGTGCCTGGAACATATTCGAGATCATGTTCAAATGAAATATTATCCAAAGCTGATCTAGTTGTCTTTATTGGGAGCGAAGTTGGAGGTCAAATCACACATTTTTGGAAACTTCCTATTCCAGGCACAGAAGTTATACAAATTGGAAATAACAGTTCCGAATTCGGAAGAACTTATCCAAATTCTCTATCAGTTTTAGGAGATGTAAAAATCACCATGCGTGAACTCTTAAAAAAGATTCAGAAAGATAAAGAACCAACTTCATGGCTTTTAGAATCAAGAACAATAGTAGAAAAATGGAAAAAAGAACAATCTATTTTTAGAGATTCAGAATCCTCTCCAATGCGCCCTGAAAGAATAATGAAAGAATTAGGTAGTTCTCTTCCAGAAAATGCTCTCTTAGTCTGTGATACTGGACATTCCGCCTTATGGGTAACACAACAATTATGGATGAATAGTAAATCATGGGATATGATCAGATGCGCTGGCTCTCTTGGATGGGCATTTCCTGCGTCCATTGGAGCAAAATGTGCTCTACCCGATCGTCCTGTTGTTTGTTTCACAGGAGATGGTGGTTTTTGGTATCATATTCAAGAAATTGAAACTGCTGCAAGATGTAAAATACCGTCTGTAACTGTTGTAAATAATAATCATTCAATGAATCAAGAAATAAATGTATACACTGCTGCTTATGATGGAAAACCATCTGATAAGTGGGGAGATATGTGGATTTTCAATAAAGTTAATTTCTCCAAAATTGCAGATGAAATGGGTGCTCAAGGGATTAGAGTCGAGGATCCAAATGAAATATCATCAGCTTTAGACAAAGGGCTTAATACGCATGACAAACCAACGATTATTGAAGTGATCTCTGATATAGATGCCTTAGCTCCTAAAACATGGATGCCTTAAATTATTAACATAAAGCTTCTAAACAAAAAAATATTTTTAAATTGATGCGAGGGGAAAATGTCCAAAAACAATTTACCATTATCTAGATTTAAAGTTCTCGATTTAACTACCGCCAGATCTGGCCCAACTGCCGTAAAACAACTCGCAGACTGGGGTGCAGATGTTATTAAAATTGAACCTTCAAGAAAAATTATTGCTTCTGGAGGTGGATTGTCCAGAGATAGGCATGGATATGAAATGCAAAATCTTCACAGAAACAAACGAGGTATGACATTAAATCTTAAAAGCAAAGAAGGTAAAGAGATTTTTTATAATCTTGTTAAAAATTCAGACGTAGTCATAGAAAATTATCGTCCAGATGTCAAAAATCGCTTAAAAATAGATTACGAAACTTTAAAATCCATAAATAACAAAATAATTTTAGGAAGTATTTCAGGTTTTGGTCAATTTGGTCCGTATTCTAGTCGTCCGGGTTTAGATCAGATTGCTCAAGGGTTAAGTGGATTGATGTCTGTAACTGGAATGCCCGAAAATGGACCAACAAGAGTAGGTGTTCCAATCGGAGATCTCACCGCAGGAATGATGTTAGCACAAGGCATTCTTCTAGCTTTATTAGAACGAGAGAAATCGGGTGAAGGTCAATGGGTACATACATCCCTTTTAGAGGGTCTGATTCAAATAATGGATTTACAAGCTGCTCGTTTCTTAATGGCAGGAGAAGTACCCAAACAAGTAGGTAATCTGCACCCGGTCTATTTACCAACTGGAGTTTTTCCAACTTCTGATTCTTCTATGAATATACAATCCCCTGGTCAGGTTTTTTGGAAAAGATTAAGTGCTGCCTTGGGGAAACCGGATCTTTATGACGATAAAGATTTTAAAACCCCAGAAGACCGATGGGAAAATAAAGATAGATTAAATAAAGAAATCTCAGAATTAACGATGAAAAAAACTACAGCAGAATGGGTTGAAATACTTAATGACGCCGGAGTACCTTGTGGCCCAATTCACAGAGTTAATGAGACATTTGCAGATCCTCAAGTTCAGCATCTAAATATGAATCCTGAACTAGAACACCCTGTGATCGGAAAGATAAATGTTGTAGGACAGGCAATTAAATTAAGTAGGACTCCGCAAAAAATGCGATTTACTACTCCGGAAATTGGAGAACATAACGATGAAATCCTGTCTGAGTTGAAATACAGTGAAGAGGATATCGAAAAATTCAAACAAGAGGATATAATCTAAAATCTTAAATCATAATAATTCCACCATTTACATCTAAGGTTACACCGGTAATGTAACTTGCTTCACGACTACATAAAAATAGTATTGGCCAAGCGATTTCTTCAGGATCACACATTCTACCCAAAGGGGAGTTCTGTTTTATTCTGTCCATCTGTTCTTCTGTTCTCATTGCAATAGTTCTAGGTGTATTCACATTTGCAGGAGCAACAGAATTTACTGTAATTCCAAAAGGTCCAAATTCTTTTGCTGCTTGTCTTGTTAATGAGAGCAAACCACCTTTAGAAGCGGTATAATGAGGGGAATGTGCGGCAGCACGAGCGGCGGCACTTGAAAGAGAAATAATTCTTCCATAATTGTTTTTTTTCATAACTGGAGTTACTGCTTTCAGCAACAAAAAAAAACTTTTTAAATTATTATCCACAATATTATCCCACTCATCTACAGGAAGATCTGTGAGTGAAATATATTTTGGAAAACCACCTGCACTGTGGACTAAAGAATGTATATGTCCCTCTTCATTTTCAATTTTTTTGACTGCTTCTTTAATAGAAAGCCAATTAGTTAAATCAAGACAGGAAACAAGAGCTTTACCTCCAGAATCAGATATATCATCAGCGACTCTCTCAGCACCTTTTTTATCGAAGTCCATAATTACAACATTTGCACCTCGCGATGCAAATAATTTTGCACACATCTCGCCTATTCCAGTTGCTGCACCAGTAACAACTGCTACCTCACCATCAAAATTCATAATTAATGGATCACGTTTATTCATCATTCTGATTTTCTAATCAAATCTTTCAGGCAAACCAGCCATTTTTCTTAAAACCTCAAAAACTGCCACAGAATCTCTCTCAGCATGACCATTTTCATACGCATTCTGTGCCAATTGAGACCATATACTAGTCATCAACATTGGAGAACCAAATCTTTGTCCTTGTTCTAACATCAACCTTGAATCCTTTAAAGAAATTTTGATCAGTCCTTCTGGACTATAATCTCCATTTATCATTTTAGGACCTTTATCTATCATCGTTTTCGATGAACATGCACCGTCTTGAAGTACTTCAAGTAAGTTATTTAACTCCATACCAGCTTTTGTTCCTAAGGACAGAGCCTCGGCGAGTGCAAGTCGATTACCTGCAAGAACTAAATTTATAATCAATTTTGTCAGGGCTCCAGAACCAACCGCACCCATCAAGTAAGAAGCACGACTAAATCCATCAAAATATGGTTTGCAAGCATCAAAATCTTCTTGTTCCCCTCCTGCAATAATTATCAAATCTTTTTTCCAGGCCATTGCGCTTGTCCCACTAACCGCAGCATCAAGAAAACGGATTCCTTTCTCTGCCAATTCTTTTCCTAAACGCTCTGAATCCTCAGGTCTTGAGGTAGTAGCATCAGCTAGTATAAGACCTTCTTTTGCACTTTCCATGATTCCATTATTACCAAAAATTACTTCTCTAACTATATCGCTAGTAGGTAGAGAAGTTATCAACCAATTTACTCCATCTGCGGCAGTTGATGGAGAGTCGGCAGAAATACC
>TARA_B100000686_G_scaffold245094_1_pt1 | contig 12275 bp, 6 predicted proteins | sample TARA_B100000686 | Tara Oceans TARA_B100000686 (sample SAMEA2622733) | marine metagenome | biome: marine biome (ENVO:00000447); feature: marine epipelagic mixed layer (ENVO:xxxxxxxxx); material: "saline water (ENVO:00002010), including plankton (ENVO:xxxxxxxx)" | depth 150 m
AAATCTTCCCCAACCGACTCGTCAGAATCCCGCGAGAGAACCGACCGGTACACACCAAATTCGTCAGGGCGGCCCATAAAGTCGACGATGAACCCATCAACGCCAAAGCGGCGAATGGGAGACCCCACTTGACGATCCCGCACAACAATATCTACGCAACAATTTCCGGTACTGGTCTCAAAATCGAACTCTACGCGAGCCTCCCCCGAACCGAAATGCGTACTCAAGCTATTAGTCTTTACCCGTCCATCGGGATGCAATGACAGAAGTAAGCTGAGTGGATGAGACCCCATGTCTACCCAGATGTCTGACGAATTTCGCACCCTGCCGCGTGCTACAGTTTCCATTTCAGCCGAAAATACAGACCCAGAGACTGATCCACCACGCATGTCACGGTATAGCTCATTATATTGCGGCATAGCAAATGCATACTGGGTGCAAACTGCGAGTAGTTTGTTAGCTTTTTTAGCACGTTCTACAAGTTGACACGCCTGCATTTTCAGTATTTTTTCGGAGTCATTGTTCCAGACAAGAGGCTTTTCGCAAAGAACGTGACATCCAGCATCGAGTGCAGTCGACACATGTTCGAAATGCATCTCATTTGGGCTACAAACATCAATGATATCTGGAGCCATGTGATCTATGAGAGAGGCAAGATCCGTGTACCCACACCCAGTAAAAGGGAAAAGACACCGCAGTTCTTTTTCATTGCGAACGCAGCTTTCTTCGGTCGTACCAACAAAACCGACAACTTCACAATCCCAGCGATGATACCACTTGGCATGATGTTTGCCAATACCGCTGACGCCTACTACCGCAACACGCAAAGTCATTGTCCAGTGAATTCAGAAATAGTACAAAAACAGAGTTGGAAAAACTGGCACCCTCTTTATCAGAGAGCTTGCTAAGGAAGCCACAATGCTAAAGTTAATTTCTAGTGCGGGTTTTGTCCTCGTTTATTCGAGCTTTGATTCGTTCCTTACGGCGTTTTCGACGACGCCTTAATTCTTTTTCTCGTTCTCTTCCTTTACTTGATGGCATAACACATTTTGCTCCTAATTCTCCCCAATTGACGGTCAATAATTGCCTTGCTCCAATGCGCTTCAAGCACCTTCAGTTAATACCATACGCAGAAGAGCCATGCGTACGTATAGCCCGTTGTGTGCTTGCCGAAAGTAAGCTGCTCTGGGGTCGCTGTCTACTTCTGGGCTAATTTCGTCGACTCGAGGCAATGGGTGCATCACGATCGCATCCTTTTTCATATAACCAAGAATTGACTTATCAATGACGTACTGTCCTCTCGCCTGCTCATACTCGTGCACGCGATCCCCAAAACGCTCTTGCTGGATTCGCGTTTGATAAATCACATCTACCTGCGCAGCAACCTCCGGCAGATCATCAGCTTCCTCAAAGACAATGTTGTGCCGATTCAAGTACTCCTTGATGTCATCACCCATACGGACTACGTCTGGGGCAACAAAAATGATCCGAGGAGAATCAAATTTTGCCAACAGGTAACAAAGCGATCTTACAGTTCTACCATTCGCAAGATCGCCAACCATAGCGACAGAAAGACCGTCTACTCGACCGAGTTCACGATCTATAGTGTACAAATCCAGTAGTGCCTGGGTAGGATGTTGTCCTGGACCATCCCCCGCGTTAAGAATAGGAACGGGTGAGATTGCTGCCGCACGCTTACTAGCACCACTCTCGAAATGGCGCAACACAATTACATCGACATAACCAGCGACTATCCTAATTGTGTCTTCAAGAGTTTCTCCTTTTGCAGCCGAAGAAAATTGCTGGGCACTCTCCGTTGTCAAAACCTCCCCTCCCAAACGCCTCATAGCTGACTCAAAGGATAGCCGAGTCCGTGTGCTCGGCTCGTAGAAAAGCGTACCCATCACACGCCTTGTCAAGATGTTGGAGCCGTAGTGCTGAACCACATCCTCCATCTCGCGTGCGGTGACAAATATCTCATTTATCAAGTCGCGATTGAACTGTTGAGCTTCAATGACGTGATTTAACTTCAATATTTAACCCCGACACAAAATTATGGCCCACTGATAAATGTTCTAGTGTCCTAATTTCGTGCATGTATGCATATTTTAAGTGATTCGTGTAAAATCTATTGTGTTACCCTAAATTAACAACTTCATAGTAGAAAACTAACCAATGACTGAGCAAAATCCATGTATATGTTGACAAAGAGATGCTGTGGTGTCGTTCTGCTTCTTGGACTTCTGGCATTTGGGGCACAAGCAGGAACTAACAAGGGGTTTGGAGTAAGGTTTTTCGGCCCAAAACAAATCGACGATCCAAATATCGGACAAATAATTAAAATTGGCATCGCAGTGACCAAGGCAACGAAAGCCAGGCAGGTCAAAATTACCACAATCTACGATCCAAATATCGTCGAATTCGTCACTTTTACTCCGGAAACCGGGCCCAACGCACTAATTCCAGATCTGATCTCATTAGACGCAACACCCGACGTAATAGAAAACGGATTTGCTCAAATTGAATCAGGTGCATCACAACTTGGGGGATCTCCGGGTTCTGGCGATGGACCGATCGGAATTCTGTCTTTCAGAGTGGTCGGAGAACTGGAAAATGCTCCCTCTTTCGTATCAGTCGTCGCCGTCCAAATAAACGCTAAGGCAAGTGACACGGATGTAATTACCTTCGCCCCACGCGAACGAGGTGCGCGTCTTAGCAAGAGCTTCCCCAACGGGATCTTCAATGTGGGCGCACAGCGAAGACATAACGGTGCTGTTTTAACTTGGAACACACGGTTTCCTGGATTCAATGACGTCGTTCGAATCACCAAAGTTGGTGCAAGTGATTTTACTGACTACGAAAATCCGCTTAATGACCGTTTTAGCGAGAAACAACTGCAGGCCATCGCAGAGCTTTATCGCATGGGTATCGACCTTCGAGAGATAGATGACAAGACGTTGCAGAATGAACTTAAAGACCAACTCGGTCTACCTGTTCTACCTCCAGGTACAGTGGAGACAATACGCGAAATCGATAATGTCATTCGTAGCCGATCACACACGGTACCCATTCCGAACTTAGAACCGTTGACGGCTTATGAGGCTGAAATTCAGTCTTTCTCGCTAGATGGCCTACCAAGCCCCACGGTGAATTTTAAATTTCGTACAAGAGGCGAACCGGATTTGCGAAAACTCTTTTTCCAGAATGTCGATGTCCAAGTAACCCGTAAAACTGCCGCGATCAGCTTCGGAACAAATCGACCCACCAGTATTTCATACATTCTTCGCGAAGAAGAATCAGGTGGCACAGTCTTCGAAGGAACAATGAATGAAGACGGAGAAAAGCGTCATCGCATTGCATTCTCGAACAAATTACAAGCGGGAACGTCTTACGAAATAAGTGTTACGGCATCTCTACTCGACGAAGACATTCAATCTCTTACCGAAGCTGGGATCGAAGGTGGAACTACAAAAACTTTCACGCGAATTTTTCGGACAAAACAACTTGAACGGGCTTTACGCCTTCTTAGACCACCCGCAAAGGTTGTTGGGGCTCTATCAGCGCAATCGATTTTCGCCACAAATCAACCTGTAGAAAGAGCCATTGTCGACTACGGCCTCATTCCCATCGAAGATGACTTGGCTACAGACGACAAAGATAACGAAGATGACGGCAACCTATACGATATGCAGACCGAATCAGTGAGCAAGGGGAACCTCCATAACGTCACGCTCTCCGATTTAGACCCTTCAACAGAGTACCGGTACAAAATAACCCTGATCAATGCCGAAGGTGACACCTTTTCTACTGACCCAAGAGGAAATGAACAATGGAGTCGTGATCTCAGGCTCACTACTTCTTCGGAGGGGGATACTCTACCTGCCGAATTGATCGAAGGTCCGGCGGTAGATATCCGTGATGTTCTTGCTGTTGTCCGCTTCGTGACCGACGTCCCAACGGCAGCGAGTTTATTTATAGGCACAGCCGGCAGTACTTATAAAACTGATGATGAATTCGAATTTTCCGACTTGACCCAAGACGGGGACCGACGTTTCTCAAACTTCCATAGCATCATTGCAGCTGGGTTGGATCGGGCGGTCGAGTATCAGTACCGTCTAGAACTGGAAACCGCTGCCGGAAAAATCACTGTGTTCGAACCGCAGATCGTAGGAGCGACTAAGATTGCAAAAATTCTTCAACCCCCAGGCGGTGGTGGGACCTTCACGACGTCTAACGATCCCGACACCCAGTTTCCGGTGATTCTTTCTGGACCTACAGTGACGACGAAAACAAATGACTCAGCGATCATTGAATGGACCACAGATGAACCTGCGGACAGCGAAATACACTTTGGTATCGATAGCACAGACGATGATTCCGAAACGTCTGGAATCTCTGAGACTAGTCACAAAATGACCCTCAGCGGCCTTACGGCAGGTACAACGTACTCATTCGTGGCTGCCAGTACAGATGCTTCAGGTAACGGAGCGAGTGAGTCGTCGGAAGCGGTGTTTACGACCAATCCCGAAATGGATTTGACAGCACCGTCCATAACAGTACAACCCTCCGTCATTTACAAGAATGATCAATCAGCAACCGTTCAGTGGAGCACAGATGAAGACGCTACTGGCGAGGTAGAGTTCGGCACAGATCAGTCACTTGGGTTTATACGAACATTACCCACTACTAACAAAGTACACGAGGTTACTCTGACCAATTTGACAGCATCTACAGAGTACTACTTCACGGTATCTTCTTCGGATATTAGCAATAACGGTCCTACGACGAGTGATGTTCTCTCATTCACTACTGACGAGGAACCTGATATCACTTCACCGACGATTACCGACATTCAAGTGGCAGCATCGGATTCATCAGCCATTATCAATTGGCAAACTGATGAACTTTCGGATAGTTTCGTCGACTTTGGTACGGTTAGCGGCCTGCGCGACATCACCGTCGGAAGTGTAGAGGACGTAACAACACATGAAATCACCATTACCAATTTGGCATCTAACACGGAATACTTCTACACTGTTGGATCAATTGACCGAGCTAACAACCCCGCTACTGAAAGTACCGAGGCCAGTTTTTCCACTTTGGCTTCTGCCGACTTGACAGCTCCGGCAGTGCCAAAAAATCTCACCGGAACTCCGGGTAATTCCCAAGTCGCGCTATCCTGGGATGCCAACAACGAGCTCGACTTGGGCGGTTACAATATCTATCGACGACCATCAGACACGGATAGTTTCTCAGCGATTGCAATCCGCATTGTAGAAACAAATTATACGGATCAAGGACTCATCAACGACAAAACGTATGATTATAAAATTACCGCTATCGACCGAGAAATTTCTCCTAACGAGTCAGCGGTGACCGATGTGCTGAGTCTTACACCAACGAATTCCAACGCTCCCTCGGTTCCCACCGAATTAAACGAAACCGGGGACAATCTCTTGCAGCCAATTTTCACTTTCACAAATTCAACCCCGTTTAATGTTGACGTTGAACTGACCTACACCATACAGATTTCAACACGATCTGATTTTTCAAATGTCACAGATTCCGATTCTAGAATTGTGGAGGGAGCAGGCGACGTAGGAACTGGACAGACAGGATGGACTATCACGCGCGAACTCAACTCCGGCGCAACTTATTACTGGCGAGTGCGCGCTGTAGAAAATGAATTGGTCAGTCCTTGGTCAGATACTCGGACTTATGTGGCCAAAAAGGTCCTTTTGCCCGGAGACTTCAACAACGATTTGACCGTAAATCTTGATGACTTTTTTCTTTTCGTGGATGCCTTTAACCAGGCAGCTACAGCTGATTTTGCCATATATGACCTAGACGAAGACGAAACAGTCGGCCTTGGTGACTTTTTCCTATTTGTTGACAATTTTGGTTCCAGTGTGGCAGGTAAACGTTGGGCATTCGCCCACTATTTGGACGAAGACGCCCTGTTGAGCCTAACAGCTGAAGGCAACACCATTTCGGAACAAGGGGTTGTTACCGTACTTGTTCACGCTGAGCGAATTACCAACGTAACAGCCTTTGGTATTGTGTTAAGCTACAATCCTAACTCCGTAAGCTTCATCAAAGCCCAGCCAGGATCGGGGCATTTCCTTGAGACACAAGGCGGACATGCGCCTCTTTTTAGAGTACTGTCGGATCGCCCTGGGCAGGTGGTGCTAGGAAATGGGTTAGTCGAAGGTAAATCTGTGTCAGGACAAGGCTTGTTGGCAGAACTTACCTTCCGAAACAACGCCACACCCACCAACAACACTGTTTTTGAACTAACAGACGCTGTAATGGCCCGCCCAGGCCAAGAAGTGTACCGTGTACATCAGCTACGTTCTACTCAGTTACGACCAACAGCTTTTCATTTGAGCGATAATTTTCCAAACCCCTTCAACCCCGTTACCCACATCGATTTTTCTTTACCAAAGGAAAGCCCATTACAAATAGCCATATACGACATACTAGGTAGGCATGTTCGCACTATAATCGAGTCGGACAATCATGGGGCAGGTTTCTACCGAACCCAGTGGGATGGACGCGACCAAATGGGACGAATTGTGAGCAACGGTGTTTACTTCTATCATTTTGCTTCACCGTCGTTTCAGAAAGTTGGCAAGATGTTATTGTTAAAATAGTACGTTATTACCTAAAACTCAGAAGACACAAATGCTCTACCTACCATACCAAAAATGTTCGATTGAATTAAAACAACGTTAATCACTGTTTTGGCAATGTGATTAACGTTGGTCAAGTGTCATCGATTTTAACACAGCAGAAATTTCTGCCTGTGCGGCCAATTCATCACCAACAAAAGCTTTGCCGTCTAGTCGGCAATATGCTCGGCGCTTCTGCCTGACCGTAAGTTCCAAGCGCAATTGATCTCCTGGAAATACCGGACGCCGAAACTTTGCTTTGTCCAAACCGGCAAGAAATGGAATGCCCGCCCCTTTCATTTCTTTTAACATCAGGATGGTCCCGGTCTGAGCAATAGATTCAACGACCAAAACCCCGGGCATGACAGGAAACTCGGGAAAGTGACCCTGGAAAAATGGCTCATCAGGAGTAACGTCCTTGACTCCTATTATTCGTTTGCCAGGATCAATCTCAAGAATGCGATCAACAAGAAGAAAAGGACGTCGGTGAGGAATGAGCTGTTTTATCTCGGCGAGGTCGAGAATACTTTTTTCGCCGCACTCCTTCACTACTATTGGCCTTTTTCCTTTTCTTCCCGATCCTTTTCCAGCTTTTGTAGGAGATCATCGGTCAGGTTGTAGCGGTCAGGATCAGCATACACAATCGATCCACTGACAGCGACATCAAAAATAAAATCGAACCCTTCTGCTTTCGCGATTTCCTCGAGGGCTGCATTTACCATTTCAAAAATCGGTGAAGACAATTCGACATTCTTGCGAAAAAGTTCACCGTCAGGACCCAGCTTTTCTTGTGTAAACTGCTGTAATTGCTGCATGCTTTCGTCGAATTGAGACTGCATTTCGACCTTACGTGCATCGCTCATAAGCAACTCTTGTTTTCGAAAATCTTCCTGAAGTTTGAGAAGTTTGCTCTGCCGATCCATGGCTTCCTGTTCGTACTGTTGCTGTAGCCGCTCCAATTGCCGTTGAATATCCCTGAACTCAGGTAATTTCTCACGTAAAGTCTCGGAGTCAATGTAACCTATTTTTTGAGCCGCCTCGGAAACAGAGACAGTAGCAAGGATGGCTATCAGCATCAATGCAGGTAACCGGAGTATCTTCATGATTTCCTCTTAAGATTTAGAAAAACCTGGGACCAAACTGGAAATGAGTAATCAGGCTGGGTCGCTGACCATCAACGCTTCTACGATCCAAACCATATGCGAAATCGAAACCGATCATCCCTAACATCGGAGTCATCACGCGAATTCCAATTCCTATAGAACGTTTCAGGTCTATAGGGTTGAGATCGGGGATACTAGACCAAGCATTGCCCGCATCTGCAAAAAGAAGGCCTGTGATCTGGCGATCGGTAATTGGAAACCGATATTCGAGATTTATCGTCATCATAGAACGGCCACCCGTATTTTTTCCATCGATTCGCGGACCCAAAGAAGCGTCCCGGTAGCCGCGAACTTGACCGTCCCACCAGTCGACACCGCCAGGTGTGAAGAGATCCCAGAAAGACAGATGCCGATCATCCCAATCCGAAAATCCGTCGACGATAGCCAGTTTGGACTCAATAGCAATTATAAATTTCCACCAGTGGGGGCGGTAATAATTGTATGACAGTTCATGACGATGAAAATCGACATCACCAGCAATAATGGAGGAAGCCACTTCTGGGGTGTAGCTAATAACACTTCCAGACGTTGGAAATTGCGGAAAATCACGCGTGTCTCGTTGGAAGCTTAGCTCAAGACTGCTGGTAGTTCGAGGTGCATATCGTCCGGAATTTACCGCCCTCGTAGTGTATGTTGTGTCAAAGTCAGTATACCGTTCATCGCGCAACTGGTAACCCAGTGTAACGGACGAATAGGCAGGTCGTTTGAGGCGCCTCCCCAACCGCAAGCTGACAGAATTTCGTTTAAATCGGAAACTTCTGTAATACTGCTGATTCATAGTAAACACACGGAGAGATAAACTGGTCGGCGTGTCAAATAACCAAGGTTCCGTAAATCCGACCAAGAATTGCTCCCGTCGAGTACCGAATTCCCAGCTAAAATCAAGATTCTGGCCATTACCGCGGAAATTGGGAATCTGTAAACCAATCGTACCAACAAGTTTGTCACGGTCGCTGTAACCGGCTCCCATGGAAGCAGCTCCAGTACGTTGCTCTTCAACCTCGAAAATCAGATCGATGGAGCGATCGCCCTCGATCGGACTAATTTGATCACGAACTTGGACGTCTTTGAAAAATCCAAGCATGTAAAGCCTGCGCTGACTCTCCTGCAGGACACTTTGCTTGAAAATCGCTCCCGGGCGTAGTTCTATTTCACGGCGCAGGACTTTTTCACGGGTTCGCACATTGCCCTTGATTTCAATACGACGAACTTTGAACGGTTCCCCTTCATAAATCTGGAAATTGACATCAATGCTGTCTCCGCGTGTAATCTCACTAGGGATGACTTCAGTGTCGAGATAGCCTTTCTCGAAATAGGCGTTTTTAACAAGATAAGCTAGTTCTGGAGACGACAATTTAAACACATCTCCCTCTTCGATGCCTAATTGGCCGACCAAATCAGTTTCTTCGAACAGATCATTTCCGTTCCACGTAACCGATCCAAGATGGTATTTTTGTCCTTCATCAATAGTAATATCTATAAACAGATTTTTTCGTGTGTCATCGTAATAGACCGTATCGCTGACAATATGGGCCTGTTGATACCCTTCGCTACGATAGTAAGCAATCAGCTTTTGCTTGTCTTCGTCGAAGATTTCCGGTTTGAATTCACCGCTGCGAAAAAACCTTTTTTCTTTTGTTTCAAGCTGTTTTTTTAGCTTGCTTTCCTTTAATGCTTGATTCCCTCTGAAGGTTATGCGCTTGATGAGGACCTTTTCACCTTCACTGATATCATACTGAAGGTAAACTTTGCCTTCTTCATCTCCATCAAACACCTTTCCGTTTACAATCGCACGCAAATATCCCTTGTCCTTGTACATAGCAAGAATCTTCTGACGACCGCGTGCAATATCCTTAGGCGCCACAACTTGCCCTATAACCAAGTTCAAGGTCTCTTTCATCTCTTTCTCTTTAAGTTCTTTGTTGCCTTTAAAACGAATTCCCTGAAGCGCCGGATGCTCTTTCACAAATAGAATGACTTTTACGCCGGCAGCGGTCTCTTTTCCAAAAAGCTGGACATCTTCGAAAACGTTCAATCCCTGCAAGGATCGAATTGCCTCTTGCACATTTTCTTGGGATAGCTCCACTCCCTCTTCCAATCCGATAGTTGAATAGATAAGAGATGGCGATACCCGGCGCAGTTCTCCTCGCACCTCAACACCGGTAATTCGAAGCTGCGATTGCGCATCACCTATTCCTCCTAAAACCCACATTACAGGTAATAAAGTGAATAGTAGACGTATTTTGAGAGTAAATCGACGCATTTAAATTCCCAATTAAAATACACTAGAATCTAAAAAGCCGTTCCGTCCAGTGCTTGTTCGAATCTGGACAAAACGGCTTGTCAGACGGAGACGGGCGCCACTTGACGGCCGTCAAAAAAAACGATCTGGAAACTCTTATTACCCCCCTTGGCCGGCTGGCTCTCCTTCTTGCTCTTCGACGACGTCAACATTCTTACGCTCGTCATCAAAAATTAGCGAATCACCCTTTTTTGTAACGCGAATTTTACTGCCGTCACCAAATCGGCCCTGAAGAATTTCCTCAGCCAGCGGATCCTCAAGTAACTTCTGGACAGTACGTTTCAAGTAGCGAGCACCAAATGCTTGATCGAAGCCTTTTTCGGCGATTAAATTCTTAGCGCCAGGGGTTATCCTGACAGCAATATCCCGATCTTCCAAGCGCTTCTTAAACTCATCAAGTACGATTTCGACGATTGCTGCTATGTCCTCCTTACGAAGGGAATGAAAGACAACAGAGTCATCAATTCGATTTAGAAATTCGGGATTGAATTGTTTCTTCATCGCATCGGTAATTTTATTCTCTATCACCTGCTGATAACTGGCAGTATCAGATTTCTGAAAACCTAATACACCGCCACTACCGACTTCACGACTACCCACATTGGACGTCATAATCAAAACGGTATTTCGAAAATCTACCTTCCGACCGGTGCTGTCTGTAAGTCGACCTTCGTCAAGAATTTGTAGCAGAATATTAAAAACATCCGGATGAGCTTTTTCTATTTCGTCCAATAGTACAACTGAGTAGGGCCTGCGACGCACCCGTTCTGTAAGTTGCCCTCCCTCATCAAAACCAACATAACCTGGGGGAGCACCAATTAGCCGAGACACAGAAAATTTTTCCATGTATTCCGACATGTCAACTGTAATAAGCGCTTCTTCGTCGCCAAATAAAAATTCAGCAAGCTTTGCCGCTAAGTAGGTTTTCCCAACGCCTGTCGGTCCAAGAAATATGAAAGAACCAATTGGACGCTTTGGATCCTGCAATCCAGCTCGACTTCGGCGGATAGCCCTAGAAATCGTGTTAATCGCATGCTCTTGCCCGACAACCGCTTTTCTAAGACCATCTTCCATTTTTAGAAGACGTTCGCTTTCACTTGCTGCTAGCCGTTGGATTGGCACACCTGACACGCTGGAGATCACCTCAGCTATATCATCTTCGGTCACCTCGACTACTTCACTACGCACCTCCTCTTCCCATGTCCGACGCTTTTGTTGCAAAGACTCTCTCAATTGGTGAGCCTCATCACGCAACTTGGCAGCTTCTTCGAATTCCTGTTTTTCCGAACATTCCATCTTGCTACGCTCGATTTCTTGGATCTTAGATTCTAGCTTGCCAATTCCCGCGGGCGGACTCAATCTCGACAAATGCACCCGAGATCCAGTTTCGTCAATAATGTCGATAGCTTTATCTGGTAGATAACGATCCGAGATATAACGATCTGCTTGACGCACTGCAAATGCGATCACTTCGTCAGCAAACTTAACATTGTGGTGAGCTTCGTAATTCGAGCGCAACCCTTTTACAATTTCCACCGTATCTTCGACAGACGGTGGTTCAACCATAATATTTTGGAAGCGTCTCTCTAAGGCACCATCTTTCTCAATATATTTCCGGTATTCATCGAGCGTTGTCGCACCAATACACTGTAGCTCACCTCGAGAGAGAGCCGGCTTGAACATGTTTGAAGCGTCAAGCGTGCCCTCAGCACTTCCAGCGCCAACAATCGTGTGTAATTCATCAATAAAAATCACTACATCGTGATTTTGACTTAATTCATTCAGAACTGCCTTGATTCGTTCCTCAAACTGACCACGGTATTTTGTGCCCGCAACGACGCCGCCCATGTCGAGGGTAACAAGTCGTTTGTCTAGCAAGATCTGAGGAACTCGCTTCTCGACAATTCTCTGTGCCAGCCCTTCGACGATAGCGGTCTTACCAACTCCGGGATCGCCGATCAAAATGGGATTATTCTTCTTACGTCGACTCAGAATCTGAGTGACACGTTCGATTTCTTTCTCACGACCAATAACTGGATCTAGTTTTCCTTCACGCGCCAACTGTGTCAAATCACGACCGAAGTGATCAAGAAATGGGGTTTTGCTTTTCTTCCCCTTTTCCTTTTGCCCGCTAGTTTT
>TARA_B100000686_G_scaffold216777_1_pt1 | contig 12257 bp, 18 predicted proteins | sample TARA_B100000686 | Tara Oceans TARA_B100000686 (sample SAMEA2622733) | marine metagenome | biome: marine biome (ENVO:00000447); feature: marine epipelagic mixed layer (ENVO:xxxxxxxxx); material: "saline water (ENVO:00002010), including plankton (ENVO:xxxxxxxx)" | depth 150 m
CTGTTCTCTCAAACTGTCACTACGTGTTTCATTTCGTGTTGTATTCATTTTGTTCTCCCACGCTACTATTTATAAACATCTGTATACTCACCATCAGCTTTTGCTACTTTAAGCTTTTGGGCCGCATACGTTTCAAGAGGTATATTCCATTTCTCAGCTAATCTCATATCTTCTTGCGTGAGCTTAACTTTGTTTTTAGAACTCGGAGAGGAGCGAGTACTCCCCGATACCACTTGAGCAGGACTTGACGTAGTTTCCTGCACACGTTCTTGAACTTCTCCAAACTTATGTGGAAAAGTATTTTTAATTCTGTTATCAATTTCTTGATAAAATTCATTATCACTTGGATTGTAGCCTTCATTTTTTAATTCTGCATCTATTGCTAATGCAGCAGCAGTCATAACATTATCTTTACCAAACCATTCATTAGATTCTGCCCATTCCTCTGCTTTTGGATCAGCCGCTGGTTGCGGTATTTGTTGTTGCTGTTGTACTGGTTGAGCGACAGGTTGTTGATTCTGACGTTCATAATTAGCTTTAGCATTGGTAACTTGTTTTAAATCATTCTGAGCTTCATTTAACATTTCTTGAGCATTGAGAAGTTTTTCTTTTTCTCCTTCATCAAATGCTTCTAAATAAACTGCTCTTGCCAATGCTATCTTATCTGTTAATTGTTTTTCAGAAATATCAAGAGTATGTTTACTTATATTTTTTACTTCATTTTCTCTAGTCTGAAGTTTTTGTGTTAGTTCTTCATTCTGCTGCATAATAGCAGCTAGTTGCTCTTCTTTTTCTTTTCTTTGTCTAACAAGCTGCCTAATTCTTTTTTGCGCTCCTGAAGTTTCTATCCCCTCTAACTCTTGAGGTTCTTCTTTATCTTCAACTTTAGGTTTTGTTTCTACTTCCTCTACAGCTTTTTCTTCAATTTCATATTCAACTTTATCTTGAGAAGGAATATTAACATCTCCCCAATCTTCATTATCTTTTGCCATTATATTCTCCGTTGTTTACGAGACAAACGCTTTACGTATAAATTAATTACTATACTATTATACCACACTTTTTGCTTCAATGCAAGTTATGTTTATCCTTTTCCTAAATTAAATGTTGGATCAAGGTCTTTTGGATCATCTATTCGCATAATTATTTGATCATCAAAAAGTAATATTAGTCTAACACCTTGATAAAAAAGTTTTGTACCAGCATGTTTTCCATAACATACATAGTCTCCTACACTACACCAAGAACCGTTAGGAAATTTATCTACATCTTTGTAGGCTAACTCACCTAATCCTATTACTTCACCTACTGTTGTGAGATAACTAATATCATCCTTGGTAGAATCTGGTATAAATATACCTCCTTTTGTTTTACTCTTTACCGATACTGGTTTTATTAACACATGAAAGCCCGGTAATACTGGTAAACTTTCAATATCTTTTTCTTCTGCATCAATCCACTCATCGTTTTTTAACGCATTACCCATTTGTACTTGTCTCATCTAATCCTCGTTATACATCCTTTTCTTTACAATTTCAGTTAAATTAGTTCTTGCCCAATCTAAACCTTGTATAGAACCTACAAGTTGTCTATAATGGGCAAAGTCTTCTGCAGCACCATCACCCAATGATGCTTTTAATCTTTCAATTTCATTATTAAACTCTTGAATAATCTCATCCCAAATTTCCATTGAAATTATAACTACTCTTTTCTAGTGCTTTTCTTTGGATTAGGCATCTCATAAGATTCCTTATCCCATTCATTTAAGGCACTACGCATACTACGTCCACCCCAAACATCTTGTTTAAATGGATCACCAAAACCTTTGGAAGTATTCTTTACATGCTCTGGATAACCCTTACCCTTCTTCATCATGAGTCTTCTCCTTTTTTCATTTCTTCAATTGCAATACGTGACAATGTATTAAGTTTAGTATTCTCTATATCTTTATCATCTTTTAATTCTTCAACTTTAAGTTTACCAAGATTATTAAGTGCTGTAATTTCTTTCTTGGATTCTCTATCTGCTTCAGCCTTCTCACGCTTAAAGTTATCAGAAGCACCAGACTCAATCATATCAAGTATCTGTTCATTCTCTTTAAGTTCAAGCTCTTTTGTTTTAAGTTCAAGTTCAGCAGCATTAACAACCGTATCAGATTGTAGTTTCTGTTGTTGTAGTTTAACCTTCTCTTGTTCAAGCATAACAAGCTGCTCTTCTGGTGTAGGTGGTGGTGGCTGTTGATTGGCTTGCATAACTTTCTGTGCAGCCTGTGCCATAGCCATTTCAACAATAGCAGGTTGATCTTGTTGATCCTGTGGAACTTGTTGTAATTCTTGAGATGTAACACCATTCATTTGTTCCTGATACTTCATTACAGAATGTTCTTGTACATTAGATTCAAGAACAGGTTTAATTCTAGCCATAATAGGATTAGCACCATTAGCAGGATCTTGAAGATAAGCCATCTTTACCTGTATATGGGCATCATGATTCTGTGCAGGAAAAGCTGCAATAGGTAAACCTTTGGTTACTGCCATGATATCAGATACAGGATCAAGCGGTTGTGGCTCAATCTTGGGTGGCAATATCTGTTCTAGGTTAGGCATATTGGCTGCATTGAGAATAGTTCTATTGAGTTCCTCAATGTTAAACATTCCCGGTGGGGATTGCTGTGCCATTTGCAGAGCCATATTTGCCAACATCATACGATGAGCATTAGAAGGAATGTTAGGATCAGAGACAGGTATAATATCTACTCGTCCATCAAAGTCAGCTTTAAATATACTACGATCTTCAAATGGTACTTCATATGGATATTCATCTGGTAGATAATCATAATCTATCTGTGCCAGTATTCTAAATTCATCTTTCTGTGACTTGTGTAATCTTTTATGAACTGCAGAGAAGAACTTACTAGAAGCTTCCAGCAATGCCATTGTTGTACCCACGGGTCCATAGGAGGCAGCATCAGAGATAACTTGCTCAGTACTATCCGCAAACTTCTGACCAGCAGCAGTTACGAACCCAAGCATCTGGAAGAGCGTTGAGGAAGGCTCTTTATAGGGCAGGGGAACTATAGCCCTAGATAAATCAATACCAGTTGCTTCGACCTCCTTGAACTCGCCGGGGGCGATAGGATCATTGTCGCCAACCATCCGCACTCCTTTGGCCTTAAATCCTCCCGGTAAATTAGCAAACTGTCCTGCATCAATTAAGGAGCGCATCGCAGCAGTTGCCGACATGGTGAGATTACCAAGGAAATGGATCAGGCCCAATCCATAGAATCCAAAGCCCGGTACAAACCTGTAATGAACGAAATGACTTCGCTTTTCTTTGTTTGGATCGTCCTGCTTGTAGTTTCTACGAATACTTAAAACTTCTCTTGACTGTTCTTCTACAGTCACAATGTAAGGGCATGGCACACCTTCTTCTTCAATATCAAGATAACAATGCTGTTCCAGTATAACATATTGTGGATCAGAATCATATGAAGGTGTAATTCCCAGAATATTATCAATCTTACTTGCAAATCCACTTACTGAAAGCTGTGATGGTGCTGGAAGATCAATATCTTTATAGACACCAGCCATCATATCCAGTTTCATATCTACTGGACTTTTATGTATTACATGTGTATAACGATCTGCATTTCTAAGATCACTTGCGTAGTAAGACACATAGAACTGGTCTATTGGTATAAATTCTGATACAGGTCGCTTTAGTGTTGAACTATAATAAATCTTTTTAAATGCTGAACCTATAAGTGGAAGATGAAAAAGCATTCTTTCAAATTCATCAAAATACTCTGGCATCTGCTCAGTAAGCTGAAAGTTCATAAAGTTCTGAACTCTATTGGACTGCATTTCTTTTTCTGGTGTAGCTGCACCAAGTATCTGAGCCTTGACAGGACCAGAAGAAGGAAATAATTCTTGCGTAGCTTTTGATTGAAACTTAACAGCCGACTCAATTAGAAGAGGATGTACAGCAGTACACGCACCTTGAAATGGTTCTGAGCCTTCTTCCAGTTTTAGACCAAGCAGATCAAAACCTCTCTCAAACATAGACTCCCATTCAGCCCTGCTATCTTTATCTGCATTATAATTTTCTATAACATCAGAAGATATTTCTTGAAGAATTTCTTCATCTATATTTTCACTTAGATCACCATACCACTCACTAATTTCTTGTGAAGGTTCCATCATAGCTTCTTCTGAAGAGAAGTCTACAATAACACCACCATCAGTAGGATCAATCTCAATAGATACATTGGACTGTTCTTCAGGAACCATTGCAATAACATTGGTTTCTGTTTCAGGAATCATATCAAAAGGATTACGTTCTGTTGCCATTATTTAATTCCTATAAAGTACATTGCGTATTCCACCACCACCTTTTGCAAAGGCTTGATCAATTTCTTCTTCATCGTAGTAAGACCAGTTATCATCGTCTTCTTCTTCTTCTTCTATAATAGGCTCTGGTTCTGGTTCTGGTTCTGGAGGAGGTGGGGGAAGTTCATTTCTTACTCCACCAAGCATACCAATAATACCTTCATAAGTTGCTGGATTTCTATCTAATCCATAAATTGAAGCTAGTTGTGCTACATTATAGGGACTAACATTACTGGCACCACCATAATAATCTTCATTAAAAGTATTAATTGCACTGGATGCACCTCCAATATCAACAGGTAAATAGCTTCCCATTGTTTCACGGGCTAAGTTTTTTCTATATTCTGCTAATTCAAAGGGATCTGAAGAAGTAGGAGGAGCAGTCATAGAAGGTCTATTCATTGGAAAATCAGGAACAGTATACTTGCTAGGTTGTCCTAGTTTTTCAAGATATAGTTCCATTGCTGATTTTTCTTTTGCCTGACCACCTTCATTTCTATAAACCATACCACCTGCTGATCTATATTTTAACATATCTTCAACAGCAGCAAGATTTGCTTGACGGCGTTTTTCTTCTTCAATTTCTGCTCTGACTTTTTCTAAAGTATTCCTTCTGCGGTCAGCTTCAGTTTGCCTCGGCCCACCCAAAGGTGAATTAATTCCTCTAACTTCTCTTGCAGAAAGTGATGGTAAATCTAATACATTAACTATATCTTGTATTCTTTGATCTTCAATAGCGGCTCTATTCCTTGCATCTCTTTTATCAGCCTCTGTCTGTATTGCTGTAAACGCAGTATTTGCTCTAACACTATTCATATCAGCTAGTGCATCTCTATATGCTTGAGCATCACGATCAACCAAACCTAAAACATCTGTAGCATATTGATTTGCTGTTGCTACTGCATTTCTATCAGCTTTTTCTTTACTAAGTTGTGCTTGAACTGCTTGTGGTGATACATAACCTTCTGATCCTTTTTCTCCTTTAAGACCATCTCTAAACTCACCAATACCTGCAAGACCTGAAAGATCTTTATCAGAACCAGCTAATCTAGAAAGTGTTTGACTAGTTGAAGGAGTTCTTGAGAATGCACTAACTAAACTATCTTTTGCTTTACCAAAAAGACCACTAATACCACCTAGTTCATCTATAGTTTTACCAAGTTGTATTGTTGGACTAAATTCCATAGCAGCTTTACCTAGTTGTCCACCAAGCGCACTAAACATATCAGGACCAGTATAAGTATAGTTACCAAATTTATCCACAGCTACTTGTGCATCAAGGTCTTTAGCTGCAAGTTCTTTATTTAGTGCCACAGCATCTCTTTGATTTGATATATCAATAGAACGATCAAGCTTATCAAAATATCCTAAGTCTTGTCTTTCATTATATCCAATTAAACCTAAATCTTCTAATTTATCTATTTCTTCCATAGATAAACCTATACCACCATCAATATCACCAATAGCTTGTCCAGATAAATCTGCAGAAGCCATATCTGCAGCAGCTTGTCCAGCACTTGCTTGAGCTTCAGGATTTGCTCCTGCTGCCGCCGCTGCCGCTGCTGCTGCATCTGCTGCTGCCATTGCCTCTGCTGCTTGATCAGCAGTTAAACCAGTATCTTCACCATAACCTTGTGGATCACCTTGTATCCCTTGACCCATAGATGGACCTGCTTTTTCTCCTGTAATTTGACCAAGTTCTGCATCATCCCTATCTCTAGCAGTTTGGGTATTATTACCACCACCTTCACCATCTTCACCATCACCACCAAAGCAGCAATGCTGAAGTTCATATTCATTGAAGTAGTTTAACCACGGCTGTTTAGCAGGGCCATCATTCCACATTTGTTTTTTAAATTCTTTCAACATTGTTCACCCTATTGCTCCCCAACCGTTTAAAATTAACTTTATTTGGTAATCCTAATTCTTTTCTTAGGTTATCCAATCTCTTAATTGCAATACGTGTACCACCAAAAGGACATATCACATCTATCAACCAAAGGTTATCTCCACTATTCCAATCGTGTGGTTGAATCTTTCTTGTTTTATTTTTATAACCTTCTTCAGCTTCTTCTGGTAACATTGCCCAACTTGCATAACAGAGTGGAACTTCTTCATCTACATATATTCTGTATTGGTTTAACTTTAGTGGTGGTATAACCAATCGCTGTATATCTTTTATAGTCCAGTTCTCATGTTTGTTAGACAATGATAATATAAATAATACCTTTTCTAAATCACTTTGATAATCGTGTTGCAATAATCTCTTCTGCCTTTGGTAGTAATCTAATACCACAATATCCAATCATGAATGCTATGGCTGGACCCCAAGTCATATCCAAGGCCCAATGTTTCATTATGGGTGGTATAAACCATTCTGCAGCTATCCACCCTACAATAACTGCTAGACCAACATCTTTAATAGCAGTCCAGTTAAAGTTTTTCTTTGTTAATACATTTGTTAAACCACCCACACCGCTTGATAAAATACAACAAGTCTTTGCGCCTAGCGTTTGAATCAACCACTCCATGACTGCTCTCCTTTTAAACTGTAACCATATACTATCCAATATTTTTATTATACACTATTATACCACACTTTTCGCTTCAATGCAAGTTAAAATGTCCAATAAGTTTTTTTCTTCTCTGTTACTTCGTCATCATAGTGTGGATCATCGGGGTGTGTCAGGTGCCAAGATTCTTTCATATAATGTATTGCCATTGTCATGGCATCCACTTGGTCATCATGGGCCGCATTGGGAAACCTTAGTAATTCTTCTATTAATTCATCTGACCATTTCTTATTATTGGGTATCCACATTCTACCAGCTTCTATAATGGGTGAAGCCGCATATACTCTGGATACCTTATCTCTATCTGGATTATATTCCAGTACAGGTAGTCCACCCCTTCTCATATCCTGTATCAGAGACTGTCCACTTGCCTTCTTCTCCACCATACACACGTCTGGCCTGTGTTCATCATAAAGTTTCTGTGCAAGCTTTCTCAGTTCTGGATATTCAAACCTGCCACGTATGTTTCCCAATAATATCAGGTTAGGTGTAAAATCTTCATATCCCTTTTCATCTTGATTATACATGGAGAAGATACCCCATGTCTGTATGACACTATAATCAGCCGTAGTCTTTGTAGAGAATGCCGTATCATAGGTCTGTATTATGAAGTCACAGGTAGGTGGCTCTTCGTAGTCCCAATGTTTAAGCCATCTCTTTTTTATAATACCTCCTTCTTCTGGTGTGGGGTCTTGCATGTAGAGAGCATTCCAATATCGACTACCATTACTGGCTTTAATCTCGCTCTCGTCCATTTTTAAAATATCATCACTCTTCCATTCGGGAAAGTAACTAGATCCTACAGGTAAGTCAAGCAATTGCGCTGCTTCTTCGTCCACCCATGCAGGTATTCTAATTACTTCCCAAGGGATCGTTTCAAACTCTCCCATATTCTCCTGTTGTTTTAGTAGCCAGCCACATAGATCATCATAATGATACCGTGTATTAATTATAACTATAGAACCATTGGGCATAATACGGGTTCTAAGCCCTGCTGGATACCATTCTTTAATATATTTTCTACCTGATGCACTGATTGCGTCCTCTTCAGACATTACATCGTCCAATATAGCTATATGTGCGCCTCGTCCAGCTATTTGAGAGCGTACACCAGCAGCATAGTAGGTTCCATTTTGATTTGTCTTCCACTTACCAGCAGCTCTTACGTCGCTCCTGAGAGAGACTCCTTTAAAAATTTTTTGGAACTCTTCCGTATTGACAATATCCCTTACAGATCTACCAAAATCACTGGATAACTGGTCACTATGAGAGACAGTCAGTATTTCATGTGCAGGATTTCTACCAATATACCAAGCAGGAAACAATTTTGAGCAGATAACAGACTTTGATGATCGTGGAGGAAGAAAGACCATCAGTCGTTTTGTTTTACCAGACTCTAAATCTTTTAATTTATTAGAAATAAGTTCAATATGTTTACCCATGCGCCAATCAGAGACAAGCATAGGAGCCATCATTCTAACAAATGTGAGAAAATCACTATTAGATTCTTGATTTACTTTAATATCTAGTAAATCTTTTAAGTTAATAAAGGGTTTTAGGTACTCGTTAGTACTTTCTAGTAATTCCATAGGTACTATTATACACTATTTTGTTCTCCAATGCAACTATTAAATTAAAATAATTATAAAAAATATAAATTAAAGTAACTTTAAAGTAACTTTATAGCCGCCCCAAAGGTTTTGAAGAGAAGTCCGTAATTTTTTAAAAATATTTGTCAGTGCTGTTTTATATATATACAGTGGCGGCGAATTTTTCCCCGTGGTATCGCACGAGCCTTTATAATTGCCGAATTTTTAAAAATAAAAGATACCTTATAAATATATATTCCAAACTTTCTAGAAATTCTAGAATAATTACAGAGATAGCCAGTGTATATCGTCCCTTGTGTCTCTGTAATGCCGCACCATGCACCCCAAACCCTAGCAAATCCACCATTATTTTATTTTGTACATTCCCAGAAACTAGCCATTTTATATCAAATATCGACGATATATAGACCAAATTAACCTTGTAAGTCATTGAAAACATTGAACAAAACCCATAATTAACGATCATCATTTACTAAATTATCAAAAACTAAGTCATTGAAAACATTGAATAAATTACACCGATTTGACTATATTTTTCAATTCGGTTACTTTTTAAACATCATCCACTTGATGATACATTTTAAACTTAAAAAAAGGAATTAAGATAATGACCACAACACAAGATCTAGTTACATTCATTAATGCTGGATTAAAAAGAGACTTAAACAATCAAGAAAAAACATTCTTGAAAACTTTGGGATATAAAAAAGAGAAAGGAAAACTAGTCTGGACAACAGAAAGACTAGATGCTACTGAAGAAAACCCCGAAGGAATTGCAAAAGTTACTGGCGATTTAATCATATCAATCAGTGATAAATGTAGCATGAAGAACTGGAGTGATAAAAAAGTAGCGGCCTATGATAAAGAAAATGGCACATGTTACAGCAAGCTATTAAATTTTATTACAGATAAAACGGAAAGAAACACCACTAGATCACTTTATAGGTGGTTTGCTGAAAATTATAACGAGGCAATGGTTGTGCTTTTTGAACGTCACGACGCTAACAAAAAGACAACATCACTTGAAAGTCTCAAAAAGCACACAATTTCAGCTATCAAGAAACTAGAGAAAGAAACTTCAGAGACTTCAGAGACTGCAGAAACTGAAGAGACTGCAGAGATAGTCAAGCCAGCCTCAGAGGAAGAAGATGCAAAGGCTATAATATTGATACTAAAGGATGCTAAAAAGGCTGGCAGAGATACAAAAGCTATTTTGCAAATGATGGGAGACATGTTGAAAGCTGAGAAACTAAACAAATAACAGAATTTAGGGAGTGTTTGCAGACTTCGCAGACACTCCCAAATTTCTAGAATTTCTAGAAACTTGCAACATTAATTTAAATATGTTATAAGTTTGTATAAATTCAAAAATTAGAAAGGATTAAAAATGTCAAATACAATTAATGAAATGATTCTTGAAAATTTTTTCGAGGAATTCCTAGCTAAAGGATTTTCGGAAGAGGATGCTGAGAGGCTCTCTCACGAGAAGATCGAAAATACCCCTACACCTTGGGGTTAAGATAAAAGGATTAATTATAAACTTCTAGAAATTCTAGAAACTTGAAAGGAAAGAAAATGTCAAATTTAAAACCAATCGCAAGCAATATGAAGGAGTTAATTGTTAATGGTGTATCAATTCTATTTAGTTATGAAACACCAGTTGCCGGATGGAATAACGAGGGAGCATTTAGAACTGAGAAAAAGTATTCAGCAACAACAACTAAACATATTAACAAATACTTAGGTGGAAAAGATATAGGCCGCACAGTATCGCAACAATATATCAATAGCCTAGTATCATAATTAGTTTATATATAGGGTAGTATGTGTCAGCATGTACTACCTCAATATGTAAACCAAATAGGACTAAACACAATGGCAAAATCAAAACCGTACTACGGGAATTTTACCCCTAATAAATTGTTAAAAGCTAGGCAAAATTATGATGATATTCATACCGCACCAGATAACACGATAAAAAATTTAGACGGTAATCACATTATAGATAGTCATCAAATTGCTCTAATGCGGCATGACCATTTTACCAAAATGTACAACAAACATAAAAGGGAACAATGGTTTAAAAATAAAGATCATAATAAATGGATAGATAGTACTTGCAATGAATTAAAAAAACTGTTATAAACTTATAGAAATTAAATAATAAATAGGGTTTTCTAGGTATGGTGGGGCGTACTCCTCACAAAACTCATAGGCTGATCACCTTATCGGATGAAATAGTATTCATATTTAGAAAATCCTATCTATTATTTAAGTCTAACAAGTAAATTCTAGGAGATTGCGAAATGCAAAACAAAATTAAAACAATGAAATTTAATCAACAAGAATATAAAGAAATGTACCGAGAGTTTTATCTAGAGGGTAACGTCCAGCCCACAACTAAAGGATTTGGGGAATTTTTAGATTGGCGTAAAAATGTTGAAGCATTATTTAACAATAAGGATTAACACTGAAAGGAAAAAACAATGGCAATAAAAAAACACACAAGAGAAACTAAACAAAAGATATTTGATTTAGTGGATAGTGGTCTAAGTAGACGTGAGGTAGGTGAAATAATGGGCATGACAAAAAATGCTATCATAGGAATAATGCGTGACGCTGGTAAATGTAAGAAAGCAAACTATGCCTATGTATCTTACAAAGTAGATACGATTAATAATAATTATGATAAATCAGTAGCGTTTAATGAACATAAAGAAATAATCTCACAATATGAGATATCTAAAAAAAGATTATTAGCGGTGAATCCATTTGGATATTAAAAAATAATTGTCTTAAAAGGAAAATAAAATGATTATGAAAATATTAAATGGATTTTGTTTTGCAGGTTTAATGCTTGCATCTATTCTAACAATGGCATGCGGCATAACATGGGACACTGGTCAAGTATGGTATGGGCAAGCTATTGCTACATGTTTTATACTAATGTCATTAGTGCTTGCATATGTGGCAATATTAGTGCTAGTATGGAGACATTGATAAACTTCTAGAAATTCTAGAACTTTGAAAGGGTAAAAAAATGTTAGTAAAAGAAGCTAAACAGTTTGGCAACATATCCAAGGGCAACACCAAAATGCCGGGAACTACGTTTGCCATTGATGCATTTGCCTGTAACGTAGGCAGTAAACTTGCAAAGATTGAGGGTACGCCATGCTTCAGTTGCTATGCTCGCAAGTTACAAAAGTTAAGACCTAGTGTAGATCAAGGATGGAAAGCTAACCTTGCTAAATGGCAACAAGCTAACAAATCTAAATGGGTGCAAGCTATGACATTTCAAATTAACCGCTACAATGTAGACGGATACCATAGATGGTTTGATAGTGGCGACTTACAATCATTGGAAATGCTACGCAATATCATAGACGTGGCACTACTAACACCACATATAAAACATTGGCTACCTACACAAGAACGTGGCATAGTGGAAGCATACCGCAAACAATATGGGCAAGAGCCTGATAACCTAGTCATAAGAGTATCCGCCTCAAAAGTAGATGCAAAGACTATGCCTAGATTTGCAAATACATCTATGGTATTTACCAAACATGGCAAGGCATTGGGGAAAGAGTGCAAGGCCAGAACGAGAGGCAATCAATGTGGAGATTGTCGGGCATGCTGGTCAAAAGATGTAGAAGTTATAGCTTACCCGAAGCATTAAAAAAAAA
>TARA_B100000686_G_scaffold111305_1_pt1 | contig 12235 bp, 16 predicted proteins | sample TARA_B100000686 | Tara Oceans TARA_B100000686 (sample SAMEA2622733) | marine metagenome | biome: marine biome (ENVO:00000447); feature: marine epipelagic mixed layer (ENVO:xxxxxxxxx); material: "saline water (ENVO:00002010), including plankton (ENVO:xxxxxxxx)" | depth 150 m
GCTTTGATAATTGTTCAAGCATATGATTTAAAAAACCTATACCAGTTTCGATTTTGTATTTTCCCTTGCCATCAATATTTAAATCAACATTAATGTTAGTTTCTTTAGTTTTTCTGGTTATTTTTGCTTTACGCTTCATAATTTAAAAAAGGTATATATCTATTATTGAATTATGGCAATAATTCTAGACTTGGTCTTGAACTATTGAATTTAGTATCCATTTATAAGCCATGACAACGATTGTATTAGTAAGAAAGAATAATGACGTGGTAGTTGCTAGTGATGGACAAGTTAGCATGGGAAATACTGTTATTAAGAAAACTGCAAATAAAGTTCGTAAGATTGAGAAGCGAAATGTGATTGCAGGTTTTGCTGGATCTACAGCAGATGCATTAACACTTTTTGAAAGATTGGAATCAAAATTAGAAAAACATGCAGGGAATTTAACAAGAGCTGCGGTTGAATTAGCAAAAGACTGGAGAACAGACAAATATTTAAGAAGACTCGAAGCTTTAATGGCAATTGGCGATAAAGAAAAAAGTTTTATTATATCGGGAACAGGAGATGTTTTAGAACCAGAAGGTGATGTTATTGGGATAGGTTCCGGTGGTAATTATGCTTTAGCAGCGGCTAAAGTTTTGATGGATACTGATATGTCCGCAGAAGAAGTTGCAAAAAAAGCCATAAAAGTAGCTTCGGACATATGTGTTTTTACAAATGATAATTTAAGTATGGAAAAAATATAAATATGGAAAAGTCTAACGTAACATCATTTCCAAAAGAAAAAGTTTCAAAAGAAAATGTAAATATTAAAAATTCACTTTCACCAAGAGAAATTGTATCTGAACTAGATCGGTTTGTAGTCGGCCAAAATAAAGCAAAAAAGGCTGTTGCAATTGCTTTGAGAAATAGATGGAGAAGACAAGCTCTTTCGGAAGATATGAGGGATGAAGTTCTGCCAAAAAATATTCTTATGATTGGACCAACAGGTGTTGGTAAAACAGAAATATCAAGAAGACTTTCAAAATTAGCGGAAGCACCATTCGTAAAGGTTGAAGCTACAAGATTTACTGAGGTAGGATACGTAGGAAGAGATGTTGAGCAAATTGTCAGAGATCTTTTGGAAATTGCAATAGCAATGGAAAAAGTAAAAAAAAGAAAAGAAGTTCATGCTCAAGCTCAAAAACTTGCTGAAGATAGAGTTCTTGACGCTATAGTTGGTAATAAAGCAAGTGTTGCAACAAAAGAAAGTTTTAGAAAAAGATTAAGAGATGGTGATTTAGATAATAATGAAATCGAAATTGCTGTAGCTGAATCTAATCAAATGCCTTCTTTTGAAATTCCAGGAATGCCTGGTGCAAATGTAGGAATGATTAATATCTCTGATGTCTTAGGCAAATCTATGGGCAATAAACCTAAAAAGAAAAAAATGTCAGTCAAAGAATCCCATGAAATATTAATTAATGAAGAGTCTGATAAATTGATAGAACAAGACAAAATAATTAAGTCAGCAAAAAATTCAACTGAGAATAATGGAATAGTATTTCTGGATGAAATTGATAAAATATCTGCTAGAACTGATAGAGTTGGAGGAGACGTTTCTAGAGAAGGAGTACAACGAGATTTACTACCTTTAATTGAAGGCACTACAGTAAGCACAAAATATGGACCGATAAAAACAGATCATATTTTATTTATAGCTTCAGGCGCATTTCAATTAGCAAAACCATCTGATCTTTTACCAGAACTTCAAGGAAGACTTCCTATCAGAGTTGAACTTGATGCTTTAAATAGTGATGATTTTAAAAGAATACTTAAAGAACCAGATAATAGCTTAATTAAACAATATAAAGCATTACTAAAAACTGAAAACGTAGATTTAGACTTTACGGAAGATGGAATAGACACAATAGCAAATATTGCTAATGAGGTAAATACAACAGTAGAAAATATTGGAGCAAGAAGACTTCATACTATTATTGAAAAAGTTTTGGATGAAATTAGCTTTACAGCAACAGATAGGGGTGGAGAAAAAATTACTATTAATTCAGAATATATAAAGAAAAATATTGGCGAATTAGTTAAAGACACCGATTTATCAAAATTTATTTTATAACTTTATATTCAAAATTTTGCGTATCTTTATTGACCTGTATCTCTTTTGCACCGTTTTTTAAATGAAAATTCCGTGCCATTTCGGTTAATGGTGAAAGAGTTACCAACCTATTTAGATGATTAGATTTTTTAATCATTTTAAATACTTTCTTTACTATTAATTTTCCACCTCCTTTTTTTGTTGACCAAACTGTATATGCTACTGCTATCCTTCCGCCTTTTTGATCTCTGTTAGCACTTTGTAAAAAAGCATCTTTACTTAGTAAATCTAATTCTTTTACTGATGTAGGAATCTTGTTAGTAAAAGCAAAACACATTACCGCATATATTTGCCTTTTATATTTAACACCAAAAATTTTTCTTCCAAAACTGGTTCTAAACTCATTGTCTAGTTCTGGTCTTACAGGATCTTTTTCTATTTCACATTTTTGAAGTTCAATTAATTCTGCTCCTTTTATCCATTCAAAAAAATTTTTTATATTGTTTTTAAAATCTTTTTTACTTTTTCTTATCCTAGATTTGATACTTCTTTTTAACAATTTACTTATTTTTTTTTTTTAAGTAAAACTTCAAAATTTCCTTTTAATGAACTGTTTACTGCTTCAAAATCTATTTTTAAAATTTTATCCATTAGAGATGAATTATTTTTAATAAAATCAGGAACTGAATATTTTAAAATACTTAAATTATTTGATTTATAAGGATCATCTAAATTTTTAGATCTTAGTCCCTTTCCAGTTATAATATTAATTTTATTCACACCTAATAAAAAACATTCTTCAATAAAAGAATTAATTTTTTTATTTGCTTCTTCTAATGTATATCCGTGTAAATCAATAGTTTTTTCGTTATAATTTAAAAACATTTTAGATTCTATTTTATCTTTGTTATTTATTTTTTCTTCACTATTAATAAAATTTTGCCAATCTTTTTTATCTTTATCTGAAAGTTTTTTTGTCAATTATGCTTGTGTATCTATTAAGAACCAGTTTGGATTTGTAGATCTAATGTCTTTTGAAAATTTCCAAATATCATAAACTTTTTTAACTTTTTCTGGATCTCCAGAGATAATTTTATTATTTTTATCCTTCATACATGAAATAATCTCACTAACAAATTCAACCGTTACTTCCAACATATTTTTATTTTGAGAATGTTCTTTTATTTCAGCAGAATTAATTCCTATAAAAGTTGTTTCAGACAAAATATTTTTAGATTTTCTCTCTTTAAGAGCTTCATCAAATTGTTTATATACATTACTATCTAGTAAATATTTAATTTCTTTTAGTTTCCCGAGCGCAAAATTTTTAATAATTGTTTCGTAAGCAATTTTGGCTCCTTTGATAAATTCTTTTTTTGTATCTTCATCGAAAGTTTCAGAATTTTGTTTTACTGACAATTTGCTTTCAGGCACATCATGTGGAAAACTCGAACTAATATCTTTTTCAAAACCAGTTTTTTTGCCTAAAATCCCTCTTAATCTTAAGAAAATAAAGCCAGCAATCATTGCAAGTAGGATAATATCAATGTATTCAAAGCTATAATTCATAAGTAAATAATATGTACTATGTTGCTTTATTTCAACCAGCAATTTACATTATAGACAAATGAACACAGCCTTAATTCTTATAATATCTATACCATTAATAGAAATTTATCTTTTTATTAAAATTGGATCACAAATTGGAGCATTTAACACGATTTCACTAATATTAATTACAGCAATAGTTGGTGTATCATATGCAAGATATGAGGGTTTCAATACATTAAGATCTGGCATGTCCCAGTTAGTAAAAAATGAACTTCCTATTTACGAAATAATATCCGGTGCAGCTATCGCTTTTGCTGCTTTACTATTAATTTTACCTGGTTTTGCTACTGATGTTTTAGGAATTTTATTAATATTCCCCTATACAAGAAAAATATTACTTACCAAGTTTTCAAAAAAATATCCTGAAAAAAAAAATTTTAAGGAAAAAAAATTTATTGACGGAGAATTTGAAGAAATGGATGATAAAAATGAAAAATAAATACAAAATAATTTTGAACTATATAAAAGATTTATCTATAGAAATTCCTAATCCTGAAACTTTAATAATAGCTAGAGAAAATATTCCAAATTATATAATGCATGTAGATATAACACCAAAAGCATTAAAAAATAAAATGATAGAGGTAGCAACTAAATTAACATACAAAGATAAAAATGAAAAAAACAACAAATCTAATTTTGAAATTGTTTATGCAAGCGTAATAACAATTTTAGACGAAAAAATTAAAAAAGATGAACTGGAAAAATTAATCTTATGTGATTTACAAATAGAAATTTACCCAAGATTAGAAAGTATTTTTTTAAACATTATGAAAGATTCAGGTTTTCCTAATATAAAATTTAGCAAAAAAATTGATTTTAAAGAATTATATAACAAAAGTTTAAATTAAAAATAATTTTTTTTTAAATCTTTTTTCAAAAATTTTTTAAAACTTTCAAACTCTTTAGGTGTAGGTGATATAATTTTTTTTGAATAATCAACATTAGTGTTATTTAAAAAAAAATTTTCACTTTTATTGAAATTACTGAAATCTAAAATTGGCTCTTTTTGATCTATTAAATTTATATAAACCTTGGACAATAATTCACAATCAATAAGAGCTGTATGTTTCTCTCTTCTAGAATTATCAATTCTAAATCTTTTACACAGCGCATCTAGACTAATTCCTGACCCTGGAAATTTATTTCTAGCTATATCAAGTGTATCTATAACATAATTTTTATCTATATTGTTTTTACCAACAATAGAAAGTTCATTATTTAGATGAGCAATATCAAATTCTGCATTATGAATTATAATTTTTTTATCTTTAATAAATTCTAAAAAATCTTCAACTATTTCATCAAATTTTTTTTTATTAGATAAAAATTCGTCCGTATATCCGTGAACTTCAAGAGCTTTTTCGGAAACTTTTCTACCTGGATTTAAATAACAATGAAAAATTTTCTTCGTTGGTATCAAATCGTCAAGTTCAATACACCCTATTTCAACTATTCTGTGGCCTTCTTTTACAGATAAACCAGTTGTTTCAGTATCTAGAACTACTTCTTTCATTTTTTAAAATACTTTTTTTTATTAATTTAATTCTTTTTTTTAACGTCGAAAATCTAAAATTATTATTGATTGTAAAGTCAGACATTTTTTTTTTAATATTTAAAGGCTTTTGCGCTTTTCTAAAATTATTTATCAAATTTTTATTATAATTTAACCTTTTTTTTAACCTTTTATTTATTTCAGATTTGCTTGCATCTACATATATTAAGATAAAATTTTTTTTATTCATTTTATTTTCAATTAAAAGAGGAATATCAAGAACTACCAATTTTTTTTTTTTATTTTTTTTTAAAAAAATTTTCATCTTTTTTCTTACTATTGGATGAACAATGTTAACAATTTTTTTTAAATTTTTAAAATTTTCTATTATCGCGCTACTTATTTCTTCTTTTTTTATTGGGAAAGTTTTTATATGTTTTGGTAATTTTTTATTTAATTTTAAATAACAAGATTTATTTGAACTATAAATTTTACTGACTTCTTTATCGGCATTAAAGACGGGATAACCGAAATGTTTTGCTACTATGCTTTTCCCAGAACATATATCACCTAAAATTCCAATTTTTTTCATTTACATTTGTTTGCTGATATTGCTAAATTTATATACATCTTGCACCATCAACCTCTAAAGTAGTTCCAGTTATCATGCTTGCCTCATCAGAACAAAGAAAACAAGCAGCATTTCCTAAATCTTTTGGCGTTGAGAATCTTCCAAGAGGGATAGTTGAAAGAAAAGCATTTCTTCTTTCAAGAGTGTCTTCACCTAAAAAAGATTTGAGAAGAGGAGTTTCTCCTGCTACTGGAGCTAATGAATTAACTCTTACATTGTAAGGTGCCAATTCGACTGCCATTGTTTTTGTTGCAGTAATCATCCAACCCTTTGTTGCATTATACCAGTTAAGATTAGGTCTTGGAGAAAGTCCCGCAGTAGAAGCAATATTAAGTATTGAACCATTTTTTTGTTTTTTCATGTGTGGCACAAAATATTTACCACAAAAAAAAACTGATTTTGCATTTACAGCAAAAACTTTATCAAATTCTTCTTCACTTACTTTTTCAAGGGGCATCGGTAAATGGGTAATGCCTGCATTGTTGATCATTATATCAATTTTTTTATATTTATTATATACATATTCAGATAATTTTTTCATACTGTTCGAGTCTGAAACATCAACATAAAAAAAATCTTGATTTAAATCTTTTGCAACTTTCTCTAAAGTTTTCTCATTTATGTCAGTTAAAACTGATATTGCCCCTTCTTCAGAAAACTTTTTAGCAATACCTTTTCCAAAACCAGAAGCTGCGCCAGTTATTATAGTAATTTTTTCTTTTAATCTCATTAACTGATCATTTTAAATATTATTTAAAAGTTCTAAAGTATTCTCATCTATTTTAGGATTTATATTATGCCAAATTTTGAAAGATTCTTTAGCTTGATAAATAAACATCATTTTTCCATTATCAATATAATTTCCATATGCCTTTGCATTTTTTAAAAAATTTGTTTGGGATGGGTTATAAATAACATCATAAAATAATTTTTTTGATCCCAATTCAGTATATTTTAATTTAATATCTTCATCTTTATTTAAACCAATGCTGGTAGCATTTACAATAACATCTACATCAGTAGGTATATCTTTCCAATTTACAACTTCAAGTTCTTTAAAATTATTTTTAAGTTCTTCAGCTTTTTGTTTAGTTCTATTACTTATAATAATTTTTGACACAGACATTTTCTTAAAAGCTACGATAATTGATGGCACAACGCCGCCTGCCCCTAGAATACAAACTTTTTTACCATTTAAACTAATTTTATTGTGTTTTATTGCGCTCACAAATCCAAAAATATCAGTGTTATGGCCAACTATTCTCTGATTTTCCTTATGGATAGTGTTAACCGATTGAGTTTCCTTTGCTTCAAAACTTAGATCATCAATAAATGGAATTACTGACTTTTTAAAAGGAACAGTTACATTAATTCCATTAATTTTATCATTTTTAATTTCTGAAATTATAAATTCTATATCGGTTTCATTAATTTTTTTTTTTTCATAAATTGCATCAATATTATTTTTTTTAATCCAGTAATTATGAAGCTTTGGTGATAAAGAATGATCTATTGGATTGCCAATTACTAAATATTTTTTCATTGAGAATCATTAAGGAATTCTTTTAGTCTTTTAATAGGTAAACCCATAATTGTATCTTCGTCACCTTCTATTTTAGAAAATAATTCTCTTCCCTCACCTTCAATTTGGTAAACATTATAAGCAAATATTGCTTCGTCAGAAATTTTAGATAAATAATTTTTAAGTTCTTGTTCTGAAAATACTTTCATTGTTAAAGCTGCTTTATCAGTATAATTCCAAATCATTGAACCATTTTTTGAAATACACACTGAACTTATCAAATAATGTTTTTTTCCATTTAATTTTTTTAATATTTCGAAAGCCTCATTTCTACTTAAAGGTTTAGATATTATTTCTCCATTTAAATCTATAACACTATCGGCTCCCACTACAAATACATCATTTCTTAAAGAACTAACTTTATTAGCTTTTAACTCTGCTAAGTTTTTAGATATAATCTCAGGAGTTGCTCCTTCATTTAAAAGACTGTCTTTAACTGGTTCTTCATCAACATTTGAGGGCTCAACTTTGCACTCTATGCAATTTTTTTTTAGAATTTCTTTTCTTACTTTGCTTTTTGAAGCTAAAATTATATTAAGCATTTTTTTTATTCTTTATTTCATAAATTTTTATTATCGACGCAGCTGTCTCTTCAACAGATTTTCTTGTAACATCAATTGTAGGCCATTGATTTTTATTAAAAATTTTTTTAGAATTTTCCAACTCTTTTTTAATTGTTTTTATATTGACATATTCTGTTTTAATATTTTCTTTTATAGATGAAAGTCTATTTTTTCTTATATCAAATAATCTTTCTGCTTCTGTTACTAAACCAACAATACAAGGTTTAAAGTTTTTTTTGGCAATCTTATCTGGTATTGATTTTTCATTTACTATTGGAATATTAGAAGTTTTATATCCCCTATTTGCAAGATAGATAGATGTTGGCGTTTTGCTTGTCCTGCTTACACCAAGTAAAATAATGTCTGACTTTTCAATATCATCGGTTTGATTTCCATCATCATGATTCATTGTGAATTGTATAGCTTCAATTCTATCATAATACTCTTCGTCTAATACATGCTGTCCACTTGGGACATTGGATGCCCTTTGATTTAAAATTTTAGAAAAATTCAATATAAGATCTCCTAGAACTCCAAAACAGGGTATTTTTTTTTTATCAGATTGATCTGCAAGAAATTTTGCTAATTTACTATTAACTATAGTATATAAAATTATTGGATTTTCATTTTTTTTTGCTAAATCTATAATTTTTAGTATCTGATTTTCAGTTCTTGTGAATGAAAATTGATTTATTTCATATTCAAAGTTTTTAAATTGAGCTTTTAAAGCCATAAAAATTCTATCAATAGTTTCACCTGTTGAGTCAGAAATTAAATAAATTTGATGTGAATTTTTCATGTATAAAATGTTTATAAACTATTAGCATAATAACAAAAATATAGATTTCTATTTGATTAGTAAATAATTCAATAAATATAGTAAAATATTCACCTAAAAATAAAGTGTGGATAAATTTAAACAGTACTTGTTGATAAAACAACTAAGAATAAATTAATCTTAAAAAACTTCAAATATTAGCAATTTTATGTGTTAATAATACCTTAATAAGATGTGCTAATTGAGTAATTTACGTTATTCACATTTCATAATACTAATATAATTAATAATTATTTATCTATTATTATATGACTCCAATTATCAATTGTATTGTAAATAAAGATACCAAAAAAAATCCAATATGGCTTATGAGACAAGCTGGTAGGTATTTACCAGAATTTAGGGAAATAAGAAAAAAAAACCAAGATTTTATTAAGCTATGTTTGAATTCAAAATTATCATCTGAAATTACTTTACAACCAATCAAAAGATTTAGTTTTGATGCGGCAATAATATTTTCTGATATTTTAATGGTTCCTTATGGTCTTGGTCAACCAATTACGTTTGAAAAGAATTTTGGACCCAGACTTGGTAATTTTGAAATTGAAACTTTAAAAGAAATAAATGAAGAAGATTTTACTAATTCATTAAATTCAATATATAATTCAATATCAATAACATCTAAAAATCCGTTAATAAAAAATAGAGATATGATTGGTTTTGTTGGAGCGCCGTGGACAATTTTAGTTTATATGATTAATAAAATATCTCCTAAAAAAAATAAATTATCTGATAAATTTTTTGAAGATAATTCTTTAAATAATATATTGTTAAATATTATTGAAAAGTTTTTAAAAATTCATATTAAGAATCAAGTGAAAGCAGGTGCGAACGTTATACAGATTTTTGACAGCTGGGCAGGATTGTTAGAAAATAATATTTCTGAATTTATTTATGTTCCTACATTGAAAATTGTTCAATATGTAAAAACATTAGGAGTTCCGGTAATTTGTTTCCCAAGAGGAATAAAAGATTATAAAAAATATTGTGAATTAATTAAACCAGATATGATTAGTATTGATTATGAATTAAATCCAGAAAAAATAATTAAAGAAGTGAATATTCCTATACAAGGAGGGCTAGATCCAAAAGTTTTATTAACCGACAAAGGAATTCTTAAAAAAGAAGTGAGAAAATATTTAGAAATTTTTAAAGATCACCCCTATGTATTTAATTTAGGACATGGAATTTTACCAGAAACAAAAATAGATATGGTTAATGAATTAATTGAAATAGTGAGGAATTTTAAATGAAAAAAGCAGTAATATTGTTTAATCTTGGAGGCCCAGATAAATTAGAAAATGTTGAAAATTTTTTGTTTAATCTTTTTTACGATCCAGCAATATTAGATTTACCTTTTTTTATAAGATACCCTATTGCAAAATTCATCTCAAAAAGGAGAGCACCTATTGCAAGAGATATTTATAAAAAAATAGGAGGATATTCACCTATATTAAAATTTACTAAGGATCAGGCAAATTCATTAGAAAAAAGTTTAAACAATAATGAAAAAGGTCATTATTTTAAAGTTTTTATATCAATGAGATGTTGGCACCCAAGAGCAAATGAAACAGTAAAGCTTGTTAAAGATTTTAATCCAAGTGAAATAATCTTATTTCCATTATATCCTCAATACTCGGCTACAACTTCGGGTTCATCAATTTCGGAATGGAAAGAAATAGCAAAAAAAAATCATCTAAATATAAATACAAGTATAATTTGTTGTTTTCCTCAGGATTCCAAATTTATAAAGGCTCATTCAGATTTAATAAAAAAAAAAATTAATGATTTAAGTAATTTTAAATTAATATTTTCTGCACATGGTTTACCAGAGAAGAATATTAAAAATGGTGATCCATACCAGTGGCAAATAGAGCAAAGTGTAAATAAAATAATGCAAGAAATTAATAAGGAAAACGTTGATCACATTTTAAGTTACCAAAGTAGAGTTGGCCCTTTAAAATGGATTGGTCCATCAACAGAAGATGTCATAATAGAATATTCAAAACAAGGCAAACATTTAGTAATAGTCCCGATAGCTTTTGTTTCCGAACACTCAGAAACTTTAGTAGAATTGGACATAGAATATAAAAAATTAGCAAAAAAAAATGGTTGTAACGACTACACAAGAATTGAGGCATTAGGAATTAATGAATATTTTATTGATGCAATTTCTAGTCTTATTTTAAGCAAGGACGAATATAAATTTAAAAATAATCTTTACCCACCTAAAAATAGATGTCCCTCTAATTTTACTAAATGTCCATGTGTAATATAATTTATGAATTCTTATTTATTATTTAAATCTTTACATTTAATTTCCGTAATATCCTGGATGGCTGGACTTTTATATTTACCTAGGATTTTTGTTTACCACGTTGAAAATTTTAAAAAAAAAGAAGCAACAATAATATTTGAAATTATGGAAAGACGACTGTTTTTATATATTATGAGACCAGCTATGATTTTGTCATGGCTTTTTGGGATCATATTAATATTAATTATAGGAATTGATTCATTGTCTGCAATATGGCTTCAAATAAAACTTGCTCTAGTAATACTATTATCGTTTTATAATGAATACCTTGGAAAATGTATGATCAATATAAAATTAGGAAAAAACAAAAAATCATCTAAATATTTCAGAATTATAAATGAAATTCCAACAGTTTTACTCATTTTTATCGTTTTTATTGTAATATTTAAGCCCTTATAGACTTGAAATTTAAAGATCAGTATATATATTTATTTTATCTAACAAACACAAACTTCCAAACATGAATATACAAGAGTTAAAACAAAAAAGTTCTGAAATGCTCATTACAGAAGCAGAAAAATTAGGAATAGAAAATGCAAGCACATTAAGAAGACAAGAAATATATTTTGCAATATTAAAAAAATTAGCAGAAAAAGGTGAAGAAATTACAGGAGGTGGAGTATTGCAATTACTCCAAGATGGATTTGGTTTTCTTAGAGCAATGGAGTCAAATTATCTTCCAGGAGCAGATGATATTTATGTTAGCCCAAGTCAAATAAGAAAATTTGGTTTAAGAACTGGAGACACAGTGGAAGGACCTATTAGAGCTCCAAAAGAAAGCGAAAGATACTTTGCATTATTACAAGTAAGCAAAATTAACTTTGAAGAACCAGATAAATTTAAACATAAAATTGCTTTTGATAATCTAACACCACTATATCCAAATAAACAACTTGTTATGGAAGTTGAATCTAATAAAGTAGAAAAAAAACCTGATTTAACTCCAAGATTAATTGATCTAGTAAGTCCAATAGGGAAAGGTCAAAGATCATTGATAATATCTCCACCAAAAGCAGGCAAAACAATGATATTACAAAGTATAGCAAATTCTATAACAGCAAATCATCCTGAGTGTTATTTAATGGTTTTATTAATAGATGAAA
>TARA_B100000686_G_scaffold149794_1_pt1 | contig 12231 bp, 15 predicted proteins | sample TARA_B100000686 | Tara Oceans TARA_B100000686 (sample SAMEA2622733) | marine metagenome | biome: marine biome (ENVO:00000447); feature: marine epipelagic mixed layer (ENVO:xxxxxxxxx); material: "saline water (ENVO:00002010), including plankton (ENVO:xxxxxxxx)" | depth 150 m
CCTAGCCCTTCCACTTGTTCGGCTATTTCCTCTGGATCTTTATCATGAAGTAGCATTGGTTGTTGAGAAGGTGATTGTCCTGAGAAGGGTTTAGGAAATCCTGAAATAGGGTTCTGAAAAACATTGAAATGTCCTTGATCTTGTCGAGGTACTTGTAGATTAGGATCAAGTAACATTTGTGAAGGTGAATATTCTTCTTTTGTTGGAAGTGAGATCAATTGTTTTTTCTTACGACAATATTCACACCTTGAACATTTATCCGTTGAAGCACAACTTCTTCCTTGCTCTTCGCATACCGAGCAACTTGGGTCATTGTCAAACGAAACTGGACCTTGACTCTTAGGAGGAGGTAGCATTCCTTGTCCCTTCCCCCCTCCTCGAACTGTTTTTTGTAAACGGGAACGATTACTTCTCACTTTTTTTTGAAAAGATCTTTTTTTTCGAGTCTTTTTTTTGGAAGATTTCCTTTTTTGTTTTAATTTTGTTTTCCTTTGTTTCAAAGTATGTTTTGATCTATTACTTTTTTGTTTTGAGATTGATTTTCGATTTTTCCTTTGTTTAGGATCTTTCGATTGAGTTTTTTTTCTATATGAAGAGTTTTTTTGACTTTGTTTCCTCTTTTGTTTCATATATATATATATAATAAACAATATTATAAATTAAGAAATATATATTTTTTTAAACGCATAAATAATCACTAAATATATTTAAAATTTGATTTGAGAGTGTAGTATATAAGTATACTTTATTTATAAAATGAGTCAATTTACGAATGATAAAGATGAGGTACGCTATAAGATGGTTGAGTTATTTGATACAATCATGCAAAATAAACGGACATCGCAAAAAATAGAACAGAGTATCTATAATTATATTATTCAAGAATCAAAGAAAAAGAACATATCTAGAAAATGGTCAAATAATGACTTTAAAGACTTCTATTCTTCAAAAATAAGATCAATTTATTCAAACCTTAAAACAGATAGTTATATTCAAAATAAATCTTTTTTAGAAAGGATTAATAGTGGAAAAATAAAAGCTGAAGAAATTGGAACATTAAGTGTTTATGATATTCATCCAGATAACTGGATCAATCTATTAAATATGAAATCAAAAAGAGATAAAATTAAATATAAATTAAAACCTGAAGCAATGACTAATTTATTTAAGTGTAGAAAATGTGGAAGTAGAGAAACTTCCTACTATGAAGTTCAGACACGTTCCGCAGATGAACCAATGACACAATTTATTACATGTTTAAAATGTGAAAGTCGTTGGAAACAATAAGATCATCATTCTTCACTTTGGTCAATACCAATACCCGATGGATCTACTTCAATTAGATCGCATACACCATTATCTTTACAGACTTGTTTTAAGTGATTATGGGGGATGACTGTTGTGTGACAATTCTTACAACCAAATAGTTTTTCATTGGTTGAATTAATCTCCTGCATAAGTGTTTCTGTATTTTCAATTAAATATTTCCTATATTCAAAAGATGACATTTCTTTTTTCATCTTTCTATTAATATCACAATTAGGGAAATAATTTGTTATAAAACGTCCATCTGACATTCTAGCAGGAAAATCATTATGAAAGTTATCTGTAACTTGTTCCATTATATTTATATATTATATATTTTTTTTCAAATTATTTTTTTTCGAATTATTTTTTACTATTAATTCTTTTAATCAACTGTTCTTTATTTCCCGAGGTAGAAATACCTAATTGTTGACAAATTACTTTTAATTCCTTAATTGATAAAGAACGATTAATTTCAATTGGATTATTCTTCTTTTGTAGAGGGTGTATCCCCTCTTCTTCAGAACTATGGGAAGAATATGATATTTTGGTTTCTGAGCTCTGTGATGAACCTGATTCAGAAGTAGAATCTTCTGAATCAGTATCTATATTTGTTTCATTTTTTTGATGTTTAGATAGATCGTTTTTAATTTTTATCTCTTTGATATCTAATTCTTTTTCATCTTCATTAATTTCACTATATTTATCATTCATTTCTTCATCAATTGTTATATTATTTTTAATATCTTCTTCATATATTTTTTCCCCTCCAACCATCTCAGGAAGATTCATTGGAACTGTCATAGACATAATTGGTCCTCCACCCAATACCATACTTGCTATATTAGGTATAGTTCCAACCATATTTTCCATATCCATATCTATATCCATATTCATCTCATTATGATTCATATGATTATTAAAGCTTCCGTTCTTTGTATTTTCTCTATTTATAGTCCCTTTCATTGTATCTTTTCCTTTTGTGTTTTCTGTTGTTGTGTTTTCTGTTATTATATTTTCTGTTGTTGTGTTTTCTGTTATATCTTTTTTTTGGAATATATTTTTATCCTCATTCTTATTAAGATATTTCATTTGTTCATCATGAGAGTTAGGATCTTTAATCTTATCGGAATTACTTAATTTTTCTATTTTTTTTGTTAATTCTTCAATTTGTAATGAAACTTTTCGGTATTCAAGATATCCAATAATTGCAATCGAAATTACTAAAATAAATATGATAATAATTGGTAAATTTGATTGAATATATAGTTCATTCCAGGAAACCATTTATAATTTACGAATATAAAAAATAATATAAAATAAACTTATATCTTTAATGTGTAAAAAATTATATTAATTAATTATAAATATGAAAATGATTAATACTATTAATAACTATATTGATAATCATCCAGAATATAAACCAATGTTATATGATATTTTAAGATTATTAACAATACAATTCATATCACAATTGTTATTTAGTATGAATAATAGTCAGAATGAATTCCTAAGTAAACGATTTCTATGTACAATTTTATATCTTATAGTAGGGGTTCTAGTATTCTGGTTAATTATTTATAAAACAATAATATCTTATAATATTAGACCATTGGAGTTATAAATATTAAAGGTTAAATATAATACTAATAAAAATAATGTCAAGTGAAAAAAAACCTAAGAAAAGGGGAAGAAAACCAAAAAATATAATCAAGACAGAAATAAAAAAAGAGAATACAAATGAAAAAACGATTAATAATCATTTAATTATTCAATTAAAAAAGGAAAATTATAATAATTCTAAGGAAGTAGAATCATTTGATACAATCAATAAATATTACGAAACAAATAACAATGTAACTATAAGTGAAGTTTGTTGGAACTGTTGTCATGGTTTTAATGAATTAATTTATGGAATACCTTTAAAATATGATAATAATATATTCTATATCTATGGATATTTTTGTTCACTTGAATGTTGTGGAAGATATGCACATGAATATTTTAAATCTGATTTTTCAGATATATATACATTAATTAACCTATATTCAAATATAGTTTATCAAAAAAAAGAAAAAATTAAATTATCACCAAATCGCTTATTACTAAAAATGTTCGGGGGTCACCTTAGTATTGAAGAATTTCGCAATGAAAAAAAAAATACATATGATATTACTATACCACCAATCTTACCTCTAAAACATATTATTAATGAACAGGAAATAAATTATACAACGAATAAACAAGTATTAAAACTATATCGTAAAAAACCAATTATATCTGAAAAAAATAGTATTAAAAATAGTATGAATCTCATTATGAAGGAATCGGAATAAAAAATTGTTGAATACCATTCATAATGATAAAAGCATACATTTTATTCTTATGAATATAATTATCAAGAATTTCATTAAAATCATTGTGAAGGTCAATGTATTTATTATTTTCTAATATTTTTGTATTAAATTTTCTATTTAGTTTAATTGTTCTTAGATATAAGAAGTTATACAAGTTTTTTAATTGAAACATTTCAATAGATAAAATTAGATTATAATATTCTTGAACAGAGAGTGTTTTAAATATGTCATTTAAGAATGTAAAATTATATTTATAAATCTTCTTGGAAAAAGTAAATCTTTTTGGAATAGTATGTATAGGGCTTTCCATTAATATTCATAGAGATTTAAATAATGAAATACAAACTATATATACAAATATTAATAGTAATCAAAATTTGTTAACATTTTCTCATATGGACTTGGTACATTAAAAACAATTTCTTTATTGAATACATGGGGATTTTTTTCCCATTTTTTATTTAATCGTATTGATAAATTATAAAGAATGGTGTATGCTTCAGTATATAATTCTTTAATTGCACCTGTTATCTCCATTAATTCTTCTGAATTATTAAAATGATTGAATTTAGCTGCATCAATATATTTTCTTTCTTCAGCTTCAATACCTAATCCTTGAAATATATTTACGGATGTTATAAGATATTGATGTGCATTTTCAAAATATTGATTATACATATATAATTCATCATTCTCTAACATATTAATATTTCTGAGGAATAGTTTCCAATAATGCATCCCCTGTTGATAATTATAAGGACTCTTTTTTTGGTATTTCTTAATCTTTAATAAGATACCTTCTATCTTATTATTATAGTTTACTATATTATTCCCCTTATCATTTTCAAATAGATTCCTATGTATATTCTCCTTTGCGAGTGAAAATTGATTAATAATCACAAAGACAACTAAAATACTTAATAATGCCCTCGTTTCTAAATGGTTTAGAAATAAGAATAGAATAATTAAGATGAATAAAATAATCCTTATATTCTTATTTTTAAGATCGATTTCAGGGAAATAAATCATTGACTCGTTATATTAAAGAAATATAATATAATTGAAAGAAATATTAAAATAAATCCAAAATATATTAAGTTATTCTTACTTCCAAGATAAAGCATAAATGCTACTAAATATTTCTTTAAACTTTCTAGGAATGTTTCTTCCCCTTCATTAATAGATTTTAAATTCACTTCATGTATTTTTAACATATAATCATTTGTAAAATCTCCTGTCATATTTGCTATATTATCAATAATCTCATTCAATGTTAAATCTAATACCGTTTCTATTTTTTTTTGTTTATATTCCTTCATAATTTCTTTTGTTTTTTCGACTTCATAAGGCGAATAGAGAGGTTTATTTATCTCTTCATAACCAATTAATCCAGGACGAGAATCAGTTTCTCCGATTAATGCCATATTATTATAGTCCATTAAAAAAAAATATATATTTTCATAAATGAAAATTACAGACCAACCCGGTAGAGTTTTTGCAATCCTTATATTCTCTCCTTTATTAATCTATAAAGGAATTATTTATGAAGATATTATATTAATTCTATTCGGTATTCTTTTATTCCTATGGGATCTCTATTGGGTCATGAATTATCCCCCTAAAATTGTAGAGGTATAACCATTTTTAGATATATGTAATCAAGTGTACGTTCCCTAAGAACATTCTACGACAACAATATTTATGAATATTTAGATTATCTAATACTTTACCCTCAATTGATTTTTTGATTACACCTTCATCATTAATATGGATGTATTCAATATCTAAATCTGTTTTTACTTCCTTATTATTTTTTTCCTTTTCTTCGAGTACACTTTCAATAAATGGAACCCATTTATCACCAATAATAGTACCACATGTAAAACATCTCGGGGGTATAATCATTTTATTATTAATAATATATATTTTTAAATCAATATTCAAATTTATTTTAATAAATAGTTTCTATTTTTATGATTTAGAGTTATTTCATAATTGGATTGACATTGAATCTTCCTACCTTTGATTCTTTTAATCTTTCAATTTCTTGTTTTAATTGTATGATTTCATTCCTAAGTTCAACGATATCTTTTGTATTTTTTGAAATTTGTAATCCAGTTGCATCCATCTTAAATAATGATGGATCAATTTCATTTTGATTGACAAACGTTGATTGATTGACTTCTTGTGTACTACGACTATAATTGTTATGATTATTACTCATTTTACCCTTTCTTTTTATACTTCTTAGTTTTTTATTTTTAATTTATAATACTAAATATAATGTTTCAAGGTTACTCTGCTTCTTTTCTTGCATTACTTAAACTTTCACACCAAACAAAAGAAAAGAATATTATACTAGAACCATTATGTTGTATTTTTAGAATGATAATACTAAACTTTAAAGAGAATGGAATGAAAATATCAATCGTAAATAATTCAATACAATTTAATGAACCCTCTTTTTATCAAGGAATTATTAGAAGCTATAATGGTGATACCCGTGAAGATCTACATAATCTATATGAACCCTTTCTAAAAGCATTTGAATGGTATCCTATTTCAAAAAATGGATCATTGTTTCGTTATTTCTATCAGAAAGCATATGAAGGACTAAATAAATTACTACAAAGCTATAATAAAGGAAGTATTATTAGTCATACATTATCTCATTACTGTACCTTGTTTCGAGATATAATGAATGATAATTTTAATGTTCTGTCTAATCATGAAGAAGAATCTCCATTATTAGAAAATCTAAAAGAAATTTGGAAAGAAGAAGAATTATTAATCTTATATCAAATGTTTCAATTTATCGAAAAATGTGATTGTAATGATGAAAAACAAGTTTATATTCAAATGATTGATGAAATAATTAGTATGAAAGAAAGAAAAGTCTATGAATATATTCAACGGTCAAGTACAACTTACAATTAAGATAATGGTGGAAAATCCTTTTCTGAAAGGATATCAAATGTACTTACTTCCTCTTTTTCCTTTTTTTGAAGAAGATATTTTTGTGATAAATTAATATGTTTCAACTTTTTATCGTATTTTTTAGGTTCGTAATCATGGACTTCATAAAAAGTTGCATGAATATATTTTTCATCCAATCCATAACGATCGAATGTATAAGTATCTAGGGGTCGTGGTAGAATTCCAGATTCTAAATTAAATTTACCAAGACTTCGTATTGGTTTTTCAAGTTGAAAATCAATATCAATATATGGACATTCTAAATTAAATTCTTTCATAATCTTTGTTTTTAAGGATAATATACTGTCTTTGAATGAACATTGAAATTCTTTCGATATATTATCCTTATGAATTAGAAAAGTAATCATTTATATAATAAAGTATAGAAACTTTTTAAATATTAATATTATTATTTATCTTCGAGGAGAACAATTATTCCCCCCTCTTTGTTTTCTACTTTTTTTCTTTTTTGAAGATCGTTTGGATGATTTTCTTTTCTTTGTTTTCTTTGTTTTCTTTGTCACTTCTGATTTTCTTACCGCACCGAATTTCCCTTTTTGAACAACCCAACCCGCTCTTTTTAGATTTTGGTTCCTTTTTGCTTTACGACTAGCCCTTCTTGATTTTAATCGACCATATTTATCTTGAAAAAGGTCTTTTTTTTTTAATCCGCCAGGTGTTTCTTTTGCTGTTCCATTCCAAACCTGTCTTCTAGAACCAACACGCATTTTAAATTCCATTATAATATAATAAATATTTAAATTTGATACTTCAATAGTTTGAATGATCCTATTTCAAAATGAATTGTTTTACAAAACATTCAACTAAGAAAGAAAAAAAATATTGGAAAGAAAATTGTATACACCCTTTATCACTTCAACCAGTTAATCACGAATTTATAGATACATTTAGAAAAGAGGTTCTCTATTGTGGAGGATGCAAAATACCATTTCCGATTCATTCGAATGAATTAAAAATTCACTGTAATATTTGTAATCAATTCTTTCATTGTAATATTGCTGGCGAATGTCTCGGAGAAGATTGTAAAATCTTAAAATCAAATGGAGAATTTCATCGTGCAAAATATTGTCGTAATTGTGTAAGTCAAATGATAGATACAAATACATGCATCTGTAATGATTGTTATCCAATTACTCCTAAATAATAAATGTAAATGCCATATGATTTAGAGAATCAAATATAGTTTTTAAGGTATCCATAGTAAGTTTATAGGATGAATAGTTTAAATTGTTATATATATTAATGATTAATTCTAGAAATTTCTTTAAAATATTTAATTCTTGATACGTACATATTTTTTTGCTTTGATAGATATGTGTAATATCCATATTCATCATTTTTTGAAGAAGATTTAGCAAGTATTTTTCTTTTAGGTATTGTTGTTTATCGTATGTATACATTTTTCTTTCAATTGTAGGAAGTTCGATACATAAACATTCTATTTGATTTATATTTCTTAATGCCCAAATTAGTTTTTTATTATTTATATGAGTAATTGTTTGAATTAATTGTGATGTTAAATGAATTACTTTACGTTCAGTATTAATCATATTCTGAAACAAGTCATCTCCACCGGAAAAAAGGTTATATACTCCATTAATAGAACGCGAATTTCCTTGAATATTTGGTAATTCACCTTTCATTAATGATACATAATCAATATTTCCATAAAAAATAATATTTCCCTGATTATCCATACCTCTCCTACCTGCTCTCCCAGACATTTGAAGATAATCTTCTTTATTAAATATATTGTTATTATTATTATTATTATTTAGACCCATGAAACAAGATGTTCTAACAGGTAGATCGATTCCTAAACATAGTGTTCGATCAGAAATAACAATACCAATTTCTTTATTTGCAAGTAATTTTTGTAAAATCCAATTATATTCATCTGGCATATTTTCTGTATAAATACCTATTCCTCGTTTTAACATTTGTAGGATAGGTGCTTCATAAGGGATTTTTATCCTTAATGTCTTTTTAATCTCATTACGAATATTCCGGATTGTATCAGCATCCATTGGTTTATTCGATTTAGTAAAAATGAATTCTTTATGTTTCTGAAATATATCCTGGGGACAAAGATCAGGGTTTTCAATAAAATTCTTCATCTCTTTTCTTAAATTTTTAATTTGTATCCCTTTCATTTGAGTTTCTCCTTCTCTTTTTTGTATTTCATTTATCTTTGTTTGATATAAATGATGCATATATGTAATATACTTTCTAGTTTCATTCTTATCATATGTCTCCATCTTACTTTGTATTAAATATTCAGGATTTGTTGAATTCAAAACATTAATACTATTTCTATAAGTCTCTTTTTTTTGATTATAATTTTCATAATATTCTTGTTTTTTTTTTAGTATCTCATAATGATAGGGATAATCTTTTATCTCTTGATTGTCTAACATTTTATAAAGTTTGTTAAAAAGTTTTTTACATTCTTCTTCTTCTGTATGGAACATTATCATAGGGAACATATCTTCGTTTTTAACGGTCTGAATAAATTGTACTATATCATGATCCACGTCCTCATTACCATTACTCTTCACTGTAAATATATCGATTATTTTTTGAACCTCATTTGGATATGATTGATGGATTTCTTTTAACTTCTTTTTTAAAAAACATTCATACTCCTTACAATCATCTAATGTTAATAATCGATTTTCTGGAAAATATTCATCGGGGGAACAATCTTCTATTATTTCCTCTTTTCCTATTTCTTCAAATGTTTCTTCAATACGTTCCCAAAGAAAACCACAATCAAAAGGTGTAAATGGTAATGCAGTATCATATTCAATATCTTCAATCGTTTTATAAGCACAAAAAGGATGTAACTTTATTAATTTATTTTCTTTCCAAATCCACCTTTGCTGATTTATAAAACGTTTGTTGTATTCGATATATTGTATTTCTTTTGTAGGATGTATTTTTTGAAAACAATCTCTAAGAAAATTAATATTCTTAACAGTCGCTGATAATGCCAAGAAATTACATTTGATTAATTTAATAAGATTTTCATATGTATCACCATCTTTTTCTCTATTTACATTATGAATTTCATCAAATATTGCATAATCAAATGATGTACCAATTTTATAAATGTTATTTTCAATTTCATAAGGTGTACCTATAAAAATATTTGTCTTTGAATCATAGGAATAATTTGAATGGTTATTAACTAAAAAATGTACCTTATATCCCATATGCATAAAGTGTGCTCCAACTTGATAAGCAACTGGTTTTGCAGGACACACATATAGAATCCTCTTATGGAATATTCCAGCAGACATTGCAATAAATGATTTTCCTGAAGATGTAGGGGCTTTAACCAGGATACTTTTATTCTGTTGAATCCGTGTAATCGTTTTTTTTTGCCATTCTTCAAATGTTTTTTCTTTTTGATTCCAATAATCTAGGGGAGGTAATATTTTGTCCATTTCTTTCATCATAAAAAGTTTAGAATCATATTTATCAAATAGTTTAGAAAGTTCATTTGTTTTTTCATTATGAATATCTTTCTTTTGTAATTCAAAATAAATGAAAAATATATAATGCATCATTTTTCGTTTATCTTTCCAAAAATGATCTAATAATTGACTATAATAAGCATTACACCCTTCTTCTGTTGTAAGCTTTTTTAACAAAAGAAATGGATTGGTAAGGTCAATCTCCTTTAAAAAAAAACGAATCTTATTTAAATCATCTTCATATGCTTTTTGTTTTTTTTTTATATTTTGTTCTTGAATAATTAGATCCTTTTTCTTGATCACCTTCTTTCCTTTATAATATCCTTTTCCTTCTTTATTTTTTTCTTTTTTTGTAATAAAATTATCCTCAATCATATATCGTAAGTTTAGATTTAACGTTTCTGAAAGATCCCGTAAAAAAATGGAGAAACATTGTTTATCGATATTTTGTTGTTCTAAATAGTATACCATTATAAATCACTTTAAATTAGGTTCGTTTTTTTAAGTACTAACGCAAACCAGTTAAAGTATTTTCTAAATTTTTTTCCGCTTCATCTTTGGTTGTTTTTCTAGTATCTTCGAGGGAAGTATCTAAACGAATCTGTTCATCTAATGTCGATCCAGTTAACTCTTGTTTTGTTAATTTACTTGGAGTAAGTCCTGCTTTTAGGAGAATATTACGTGTGATATCCACTTTACGTTGTGCTTCTGCTTCTTCTTCTGTTTCGATAAGTGGATTCTCAGAACAACCACTATGTAGTAATTTTTGATTCTTTTTTTCACTTTCATGTTTTATTTTATGAGGTGCTTTACATATTAATTTATGTAAATGGTTTGGTACATTATATTCCTCTTGATTACATTTTAAATCGGATACACCGCAATCCTTTTTTGAAGAAAAGCATGTATCATATGTTATATTATATAATTTATTAATTTCACTATCAATTGTACATTCTACATCAACACATTCTCCATTCCAAACAGGGTAATGATTTTTAATCTGTTGATAATGACAATTTGGTCCACATGAAGGGGATGCAGTCTCCATGTTTGGTGGTGAACATATTCCATCGGAATTTTGACAGGTATCTAGTTCTTCCAGCTTCTGTACTACGACATCTAATTTTGAGTCAATTCCCATAGCGATGTCAAGCTCGGCACGTAACTCCGTGATGGACTTGCATTCATCTGATTGTCCGCAGAGGAGTTGGTTCAGCTGGCTCCCATGGTCGTCAGGATCATTTTCTAGTACATTGATTATTGCATTTTTTGTAATAATATCTCTACTAACCAAAGCCTCGACGCCTTCGACTTGTTCTTCATTGGAGGAGGAGGAGCACTCCACCCCCTCCTCCAAGAGATCGATGGCAAGATTATAGTTTGTTGGCCTCCTGGCTTCGTTGAAGATCGCGTCACGCGTTGTGTTGATTTTCGAGTTACTGCCGCAGGTCAAGCTCGTAATCTCACCACCGGACTCGGCGAAGCTGCACTCGTCGCTTGTCACCTTACAGTCATCACCCGCCTGATTGACAGCACAAGGATTGCCGTCAGGATCTCTGGCAGCGCCGCAGGTTGGGATGGGCTGGTAGACGCCGCCATTTATGCAGGACGCCGGCGATCCGACTCGATCTCTCATATTATTCACAAAAGTATTGCACTCATCCTTGGCAGTCTCCACCTCCTCCGGAGTCGGCGGAGCAGCCGCGGGGAGGGCATGGGCAATCATCTTGTCTAAGCTTGCGTCGTAGGCGTCTCGCGCCCCATTACAGTCTGGGCTGACGAGTACTGAGGCCCGGTTGGTGTGGCAACGCCTGAGTGTTGTGGATACTGTGGCCAGGTCACCACCAGCGCCGCCCCCTCGACCGCCAGAGGCGCAGTCTTCCGCGTCGCAGGCGGCGCGGCACGCAGCATCCTCGCACTGGTCGTGGCACGTGCTGCACGCCGTCGCCTCCTCCCACTCCTCTCGCGCTTCCTCAACCAGGCTGTCGGCTTCACTTTCGGAGAGGCATCTCGGCCCCGCCGGCCGGGTATTGAGACGAGGCTCGTCCCTTTTTCCGCCGGAGAACGTCTGGGTCAACAGCCCCTCTCCC
>TARA_B100000686_G_scaffold66799_1_pt1 | contig 12226 bp, 9 predicted proteins | sample TARA_B100000686 | Tara Oceans TARA_B100000686 (sample SAMEA2622733) | marine metagenome | biome: marine biome (ENVO:00000447); feature: marine epipelagic mixed layer (ENVO:xxxxxxxxx); material: "saline water (ENVO:00002010), including plankton (ENVO:xxxxxxxx)" | depth 150 m
CAATTTTCAAATATTACTTGTGCTGTAGGTTGTGAATTCCATCCCATTTTATTTTCTAACTTTCCAAATGACAACCCTTTTGAATCTTTTTCAATAATAAGACAAGATATTCCGTTAGGTCCTTTATCACCAGTCCTTACCATAGTTAAATATATGTCAGACAATCCAGCTCCTGAAATGAAAGATTTTGTGCCATTTAGTATATAATATTCACCATCTTTTATAGCTGAAGTAGAAAGAGAACCAGCATCAGAACCTGCCCCAGGTTCTGTTAAACAGTAAGAAGCTATATATTCCATAGATATAAGCTTTTTAAGCACCTTTTCATGATGAAATTTATTTCCATATTTAGATATCATCCAAGCTGCCATATTATGTATGCTTAAAAAAGCCGACGTCGAAGGGCAAGCTGTTGAAAGTTCCTCAAAAATTAAAGCTGCATCTAACCTACTTAAACCTGTTCCACCTAGTTTTTCATCTATGTAGATACCAGCTAAACCTAATTTAGCTGCTTCTTTTAATACTTGAACAGGTAAAGTTTTATTTAAATCCCAATCATTTGCATAAGGAGCCATTTTGTTATCAGCAAATGTTCTTACCATATTTGAAAAAGCTAACTGATCATTACTAAGTGAAAATTGCATTTCTAACTCCAAATAAATATAGACGTCGATATTTATAATATCTTGACTTAAACCCCTAATAATATACAAGAATTTTGTAAATATACACTATTTATAATATAGTAAATCATTTTATTAGGAAATATTATATGGCCAATAATAAAAATATATTTAATTCATATCCTTCATTTCCTTCTACTAGAATGAGAAGAAATAGGCAATTTGGCTGGAGCAGAAGATTGGTTAGAGAAAATCATCTTTCTGTTGATGATTTAATTTGGCCTATTTTTGTAACTGAAAATAAGAAAACAGAAATAAAAACTATGCCTGGAGTATATAGAATACCCTTAACAGAAATAGCTGATATAGTTGACGAGGCTCAAAGTTATGGAATACCTGCTATAGCTTTATTTCCCGAGACTAATCCTAATATAAAAGATGATAAAGGATCAGAGGCGTTAAATTCTAGTAATATAATATGTGAGGCAACAAGAATAATAAAAAAACAGTTTAAATCTATTGGCATTATTACCGATGTAGCTTTAGATCCATATACAAATCATGGTCATGACGGTATTTTAAAGAATAATGAAATACTAAATGACGAGACTTTAGAAATTTTATCTCAACAGGCCCTTAATCAAACAAAAGCTGGTGCAGATATTATAGCCCCAAGTGATATGATGGATGGAAGAATTAATCACATAAGATGCGAATTAGATAAAAATGGTTTTAAAAATACACTAATAATGTCTTACGCTGCAAAATATGCTTCCTACTTTTACGGACCATTTAGAAATGCTATTGGTTCTGAAAAAAACTTAAGTGAAAAGTCTAAAAAAAGTTACCAAATGGATTTCTCTAATACTGATGAAGCCTTAAGAGAAGTTCAATTAGACATATCTGAAGGAGCAGATATGATTATGGTTAAGCCTGGCATGCCATATCTTGACATAATACATAGAATTAAATCAGAATTTAATATGCCAACTTTTGCTTATCAAGTATCAGGAGAATATTCTATGATATCTTCTGCAGTAAAGAATAACTATTTTTCAGCAGAAACTATTATTGAATCTCTAATGTGTTTTAAAAGAGCTGGTGCAAATGGAATTCTTACATATTTTGCTTTAGAAGTAGCAAAAATTTTAAATGAAAAAAAATAGGAATAAATATGCATTATAAATTATCTATAGCTCCTATGATGGATAGAACAGATTTATACTTTAGAAATTTTATGCGCTTAATTACACAACATACTCTTTTATATACAGAAATGATACATGCTAACGCCATAATTTATGATAAAAATAAAAGGTTTGATATTGAACAAGAATGTAAAGGACCTACTGCCTTACAAATTGGTTGCTCAAATCCAAAAATAGCAACTACATTGGCAAAAAAAATTAAAAATTATAATTTTCAAGAAATTAATATTAATTGTGGTTGCCCTTCTAATAAAGTACTTAAAGGAGACTTTGGTGCTATTTTAATGAAAAAACCAAAATTAGTAGCTCAAGTTGTAGATTCTATTAAAGAACATACCGACATTCCCATTACTATAAAAACTCGTATAGGAATTGATAATCTTGATAGTGAAGAATTTTTGTATACTTTTGTTGATGAATTAAAAAAAGTTAATGTTAATACGGTTATAATTCATGCCCGTAAAGCAATACTACAAGGTCTTAATCCTCATCAAAACAGGACCATACCTCCTTTAAACTATGATCGTGTTAAATTTATAAAAAAATCATTTAAAAATATGAATATTATCCTTAACGGAGGTTTAACAGATATCTATCAGTCCAAACCCTTATTAAAAGAATATGATGGAGTAATGTTTGGTCGTTATGCCTGGGATAATCCTTGGGCATTTAGCCAAGTGGATCAAATATTTTTTAACAAAAAATATAAAATAATTAATAAATATGAAATTATAGATAAATATATTAATTATTCATTAAAATACATACAAAAAGGATATCCAATTAGAAGGTTGATTAGACCTCTATTTAATATCTTTTATGCATCCCATGGAAACAAATACTGGAAACTGCAGCTAAATGAAGTATTAAATAATAACTTATCAATAAATAAATTATCTGATATTGCCGAAAATATAGTAAAGTCTGATCAAAAAGCTGCATAAATCCTTAAAATATTAATTTAATACTTATATTCAAATTCAATTAAGAACTTTAAAGTGTCATCTGGAGTAACCTCTGTATACCCTTTTAGCCAAGCTAACTCATATTTAAAGCCATAATTGTCATTAAATTCAAAAAAACCAAACACCCCAGGGCCAATTTTATGTTGTTCATTACCAATAGCAATATCATTTAACTCACCCAATCTCCCAAAAACTTCTAGACCTGGCTGAATATTAGTGGTTAAACGATATCTTAATTGACCTGCATAAGCTATTTCTAATCCACTATCACTTGAATTTCCAAATTCCTGCTCTAAAACAATATTTCCTGTCGATTTCCATACACCAAAATTTTTATATAATAATAGCCTTGATTCAAATTCATAAGAATTATTACTATCATCAGGAAATGAAAGACCTAAAGATACTCCTACATCAATATCATTTGGCTTCTCATTCCAGTCCTTGGTTTTAGTTATCTCATATCTAGTATCTATTTCATAAGCTTCAAATTTTTTACTTTCTCCTGGTTCTTTTTCATATTCACCTTCAACTTCGAAAAAAAAACTATCAGTTACTCCCATTCCAAAGCCATATCTTTCTTTCCTAGCTCCATCAAGACTGCCCTTATCATCAAAAGTTTTAAATCCTCTTGTTCCAACTTCAATTTCTTCATTAATCATAGGCCAACGGGCTCTAAAAGGAGGAGCTTCTGCAGCAAATGTAGAAAAAACCTCAGTGAAAAAAAATAAAAAAACAAGAATTTTTAAAAAAATTTTAGTCATAAAGTATAAATACTTAAATTAAAAAAAATGTACAGTTATTTACTTTTTAATAATTGAATAATCATACATGTGCCTCCTTCTGGTCTATTATTAATTATTAAATTACCTCCAAATGAATCAATAATATCTTTTGCCACATAAAGACCAAATCCATTGCCCCCAGATTTACTAAAGCCTTTATTAAAAACTTTGTTCTTTATTTCTTTAGATATTCCTGGACCATTATCCAATATATGTAACTCAAAAAAATTATTATTTAAAATAGCTTTAACTGTTAATCTATTATTAGTAGTCCAATATAAACCATTATCAATTATGGCTGTAATGGCCTCAATTAATCTATATTTTTCAGCCTTAATACTATGATTAAAATTTCCTACATATAATATATTATGTGAAATATAATTTTCTTTTACAATCTTAATAACTTTTAGAAAATTTATGTACGTAAATATCTCTGATTTTTTATTACCATAATGTTCTTGCTTTGCAATACTTAATGTTGATTCAATAAAGCTATCTAAATTATCTAAAATATTTTTAATTTTAAAAAAAGATGAGTTTGCATCATCAACAGTTTTTATATTTTTATTTAAGTAATATCTAATAGCATTTGTCTTATTTTTTAAATTATGAGCTATGTTATTGGCATTAAGAAAATTTAATTTAACCTTATTACTCAAAAAATTTTGCAAATATAATATAAAAATGGCAACTAAAAATATACTTACTAAAATTGGTGACAAAATAGATATTAATACTTTTCCTAATTTCTCCTCTAAAATTCCAGCATCTGAAATTATTTGTAAAAATCCTAAAACTTTATTTGAAGAATCTTTTATAGGCAGTACTGTAGATATTATAAAACTGTTATCCTTTTTATTAGAAGAAAAAACTCTTAATGTATCAACATTATTATTAGCACATGAAAATTGAAACCCCATATTTTCTTCAGAAAATGATATATAGGAAAAATCCATACATGTTTTTTCTTTATTCTTAAAAAGAAATCTTTTGATAAATATACCTATCTTCATAGAAGTATTACCCATTTTTTGAGAAAAAGAATTACTAAGTAATGTTTTTTTGTATATAGATCCGAATGAATATTCTATTTCTCTATATGTATTAGAAATTATTTTAATTTTTCCTAAATTATAATTTAAAAATTTAAGATTCTGAAGGTTTTTACTTTCTTTCTGGTTTATTATCTGATCTTCTAGAACATTAGATAGTAAAATACGATCCTCTTTAATCAAATTGTTATAAGTACCAATAGTTTCTTTTGAATAATCATAACTTACAGGACTTAAAAAAAGTCCACTTATAATTATAGTTATAAAAATTCCTAAAAACAAAACTAAAGTAGATGCAAATAAAACAAGAAATACCCTAATTTTTTCTCCATAATTCATATTTACCTCTAAAATATCTTCATAAAAAATACATAATTTAAAAAGTTAATCTCTATATAAATATGCCACACATAAATAAATAATTAAAAGGAGTTATCATGATTAAATATTTAAAAAATAATTGGCCTATAAATATTCTATTTACCATTCTACTTTTTGTAAATGGGTGCGCCTATCATAAAATTGAAAAACTTAAAGAAATGCCAGAAAATAGTAACAATTTCTCTAAAGCATTATCAAATGCATATTTAGAATTTGCTTTAAGAGAAATGAATGATATGCATGATGAAATTGATGCAGCATATTTTGCAGATAAAGGAATCAAAGCAAAAACAGGACTTAAAGTATATCCTGAAGAAATACATAACTGGGATATTAACGATACATTTAAAGAAGAAGCAATACAAAAAAGAAAAGAAATATTAGTTCTTCATAAATCAAAAATAATTAAAGAAAATCCAAATCTTGTTGCACAAGCACAACTTGGCTTTGATTGCTGGCTTGAACAACTTGAAGAAGGTTGGCAAACAAAAGATATAGAAAAATGTTATAATATGATGAATAGTAATATTAAAACAGCTATGAATTCATTTAAAGATGATAAAAAAATATCAAATAACGTAATTTCCTCAACTGAAATAGCACAAATTAAAGATGTTAAAGAAATAACAACCATCGAAGATAAAGAAACAAAGCAAAAATTTGAAATATATTTTGAACATGATGTTTTTAAATTAAATTTAAAACAGCAAAATATTTTAAATAATATAATTAAAAAATATATAAATGAAGATATAACTATTTTTGAAATAGTGGGACATACTGACAGATCAGGCACCAAAGAATATAATTTAATTTTATCAAAATTACGTGCCAATGCCGTAAGACAATTCTTATTAAAAAAAGGTTTATCAGATTTTAATATTAGCACATTTTATTATGGCGAAACAAAACCAAAAATAGATACAAAGGATGGGATAAAAGAAAAAAGAAATAGAAGAGTAGAAATTTTTATTAATAATACCAATCAACTTTCTCATTTGTAATCATATTTATAGCCATATGATTGAACAGTTTTTATTGGATTAAAATTTTTATCAACTTTTTTTAATTTATCTCTTACTGCTTTTATATGGCTAACAACTGTGTTTTCGAATGTACCTTCTTGTACATTCGTATCTGTTGATGCATATCTATATAGTTGATACTTAGTAAAAAATTTATTTTGATTTTTAGCCAAATAAGAAAAAATTTCAAATTCCATTCTCGTAAAATGAATTTCATTATTATCTAAAGTGACAGTCCTTGAATCAAAGTCTATTAATACAGGAGGGATATTTAATTGATTGGTATTATTCTTTATTATTTCTACATTATTCTTAATATAATTTGTTAATGAATCTAAATCATTTCTAAAATCATTTTTATCAAAAAATGCCTTAGCTTTAGTATAAGAAGCTTCTTTTAAAATAAGAGGATCCTCAGATTTCTGTGATGATAAAAATACATAATTTAACTTAGAAATTTCTTTGTTTATTCTATTTGCTAATTTAATACCAGCTTTTGAATTACCACTCATATTAATATCAATAATCGCTAAGTCAGGACTAATATTTATTAATTCTCTAATCGTTTCATCATAATTATTTGAATTAAAAAAAATACTTGAAATTTGACTATCTTCTAACTTCTCAGACAACTCTTCATTTAATAAATCAATCCAAATTTGATCATCTTCAATAATAACTATTTTAACCATTAATTTTACTACTCCTTAGCAAAGTCTATAGCAATTTTTCCTAAATGAGTACCTTTACCCATATAATTCAAAGCATTTGGTAAATCTGAGAACTTAAAAGTAGAATCTATTATTGGTCTAGTATTTGAAGAATTAAATTTCTCAATCATACCTATTAATTCCACTTTATTTCCACATGTAATTCCAATTAGTCTTGAAGCTTTATAAATAACTCTTCCGATTGGTAATTTTGCTATTCCTCCTGACAAAACTCCAATAATTCCAATGACAGCTCCTATTTTTGAACATTTAATTGATTGTTCAAGTGTTTTACTACCTCCTACTTCAACTACAATATCAACCCCTTTTTTATAAGTAAATTCTTGTACTTTTTTCCACCACTCCTTATCTTCATTATAATTTATTACATAATCAGCACCTATTGCTTTAGCTTTTAACATTCTTTCTTCGTTTGATGTAGTAGCAATAACTTTAGCATTAAACAATTTAGCAATTTGAATAGCAAATATGGAAACCCCTCCTAAACCTTGAACTAGAACAATAGAATCTTGGTTAACCTTACCCTCAGTTACAATAGTTCTCCAAGCAGTCAAAGCTGCACACGGAAGTGTTGCAGCCTCAACAAAATTCCAATTTTTAGGAGCATGAACTATATCATTTTCTTCAAAAATCATATATTCCTGCATTACTCCATCTATCTTTCCTCCCAAAGATAATAAAATAGTATTTTCTTTAATATTTCCTGAATCCCATCCTTTGAAAAAAGAAGGAATTACAATATCCCCTTTTTTAAAACTTTTTATACTTTTACCGACATCTACGACAATACCTGCACCGTCAGAAATAGGAATAAATGGAGGTTTTCCACCTGTTTCACCATAGCCTCCTTCTATCATAATCAAATCTCTAAAATTTAAAGTAGCAGCCTTAATTTCAACTAAAACATCTGTTTCAGACTGAACTTTTGGTGTCTCTTTCTCTACTTTTTGTAACCCCCCCACATTAAAACTATTAAGTTGCCAAGTTTTCATTACAATTCCTTCCTATCTTGGAGCAGCAGCAATATTTCCTCCATCCACAGTCATAATCACACCTGTTGTTCTTTCAGCTAAAGCCAATGAAACAAAAGCTTTTGCTACATCTTTAGCTCTTACTTCTAATCCAAGTAAGTTTCCAGACATATATTGCTCTTCACTCACTCCTCTTGCTTTAGAGCGTTCTTTAATCATATGTTTTGTAAGAAGACCTGATCTAATACGGTCTGCATTTACAGCATTTGACCTAATTTTAATGTTTGCATAATCAATTGCATATTGACGCATTAAAGATAACGTTGCTGATTTAGGTATCCCATAAGGACCAAAATTTAACCCAGGATTTATTGCTTGTTTAGAAACATTAAATAATAATACTCCTCCAATATTTTGTTTTGACATGATATTAATTGCTAACTTACTTACACGTTGATGAGCCCAAAAATTAATTTCAAAACTATCTTTAAATAACTTTTCATCAACAATACCAATTTTTCCTTGTTTTGCTATTCCTGCATTAGATATTAAGATATCTAAACCTCCATATTTTTTAGATATTTTATTAAAAACGCTTTCAATATTTTTAATATTCTTTAAATCACAATAATATCCATTTATATTATATTTACTTCTAGCTCTTTCAATTCCTTTTTTATCGTTATCGAGAACTATTACTTCAGCTCCTAATTCCTTAAACTCTATTGCCGTTGCAAAGCCAATAGCACCAGTCCCTCCTGTTACTACAACTATATTTCCATCTAAAATTTTAGACTTTACATTATTTAATTTTGCTTGTTCTAATGACCAATACTCTATATCAAATTGATCAGCTCTAGGAATACTTTTAAAATTGCCTATTTTTTCTGCATTATAAATTGTTTCTGATGTGGTTTCTAATAAATCCTTAACTATATTTAAAGATTTAATATTTTCACCAATCACGAAAGCTCCTTGTCCTTTAAGAAATATTACTCTTGGTGAAGGATCTAATTTTTTAATTTTTCCTCTGCTTCTTTTTTTATATTTAGCAAAGTATGAATCATACTTTTTTTCATAATTTCTAAGACTTTTTAAAATTACATTTTTATAGTTTTTTTCTTGTATATTGAATTCATCTATTATTAATGGAAAAGGCTTGATTCTAATGGCATGATCTGGGGTAACCGGTCCAGATAATGCATATCTATTAATTTCTCGTCCAGAAGACATTTGTTTTACATGTTTAGTATTTATAAAACAAATCAACATATTTTTGTTAGCTATTTTACATACCTCACCTCTAATTATATTTGCTATATTTGCTATATTTAAATTTTTAAATTTTTTATTGTTATTAAATGGAATATTTTTACCTTTTTTTATAAAATTTTCTGCTTTAGAAACTAAATTTATCATCCTTTCATAAGATTCTTTTGCAGTCTCTCCAAATGTGAAAATGCCATGTTTTAATAAAATTAACCCTTTAACATTTGGGTTCTTTGAATATATTTTTTCACATGCCTTCGCCAAATCAAACCCAGGCATAACATAATTCACAATTCCAACTTCACTCCCATAAATACTTTTTATCAAAGACTCCCCATTACTTTGATCTGTTAAAGATAAAATTGCATTTGAATGCGTATGATCTATAAACTTATGAGGTAAGAAAGCATGTAATAATGTTTCAATTGATGGATTTGGAGATTTTAAGTTTAATAATTGTTCTCTTTGTATTCTTACCATATCTTCATCTTTTAATTTATTTAATTTTTTTAATTTTCTTAATGGATTTAAATACATAGCTGGTAAACCTTCAGGTTCAATATCTGCCATATCCCAACCAGAACCTTTAACATGAATAATTTTGTTTTTAAATTTATCAACAGTTTTTAAAGAAGTATTTCCTCCTCCATGCATAACTAATTTAGGATTAAGACCCAACAAACGAGATGTATAAACTCTCAAGGCTAAATCTTTTGAAATATTATTTTTAGAATATAATTTTATATAAGAATTTGCTTCTTTAACGGACCATTCATTTTTCATTACTTCTACCTTAATTATTATTCAAATAAACTTTTAATTCCCTTAGTGCTTGCACTACAAACTCCACGATTTGTTATGAGCTTAGTGACTAAATTTGATGGGGTAACATCAAAACCAGGATTACATACCATACTTCCATTATCTTCAACTATTTTTATTGTTGCCATGTTACCTTCATCATTTATTCCTGTTATATGGGTAACTTCTTTTGCAGACCTTTCTTCTATTTCAATATTATTTACTCCAATTTTTAAATTAAAATCTATTGTTGATTCTGGTAAAGCAACATAAAAAGGAATATTATTGTCAAAGGCACACAATGCTTTCATATATGTGCCTATTTTGTTACATACATCTCCATTACTTGCAGTTCTATCTGATCCTACAATGCACATATCTATCAAGCCTTTTTGCATTAGATGTCCTCCTGCATTATCTACTATCAAAGTATTAGATATTCCATGTTTACTTAATTCCCAACAAGTTAATGAAGCTCCTTGAGATCTTGGACGCGTTTCATCAACCCAGACATGAATATCAATTCCACAATCATGAGCTTTATATATAGGAGCAAGGGCGGTTCCCCAATCAACACAAGCCAGCCAACCAGCATTACAATGAGTCAGTATGTTAACTTTACTTTTTTTTATTTTTTTTATTAAATTTAAACCATGATCCCCAATATCAGAACATTGTTGAACTGAATTTTCTAACAATTTATTTGATATTTCCCATGAACGAATGAATCTTTCATTTTTATTTAAAGTAAAAGTTTCTTTTACCATATTTTCAAGTGCCCATTTTAAATCTACGGCTGTAGGCCTAGTCTTAATTAACTTATCAAATGCATTATTAATACTATCATCAGAAGGATCATGCTTTATAGCAAGGGCAATTCCATAACTAGCAGTAACTCCTATTAAGGGCGCTCCTCTTACCATCATATCCTTAATTGCTATAATACAATCTTCTAAAGTTTGTAATAATTTAATTTCCAAATTATGAGGTAAAAGCGTTTGATCTATAATTGATGCAGTATAATCATCATTATAGTTAATTGATCTAGTACTTTTTCCATCTATTAACAAAATATATCCCTTTCTTCTAAATAATGTATTTGAAAGCTACTTCAGCATTATATATACATATAGATGAAAGTATTAATAATAAATAATTTTTTTAAGGTTGTTAAAAATGATAATACGCTATAGTAGACCTGAAATGACCTCTATATGGAGTCCTCAGAAAAAATTTCAAACATGGCTAGATATTGAAAAATATGCATGTGAAGCTCAAGAAAAATTAGGAGTTATTCCTAAAGGTGTAGCAGCTCAAATAGAAAAAAAAGGTAAATTTGAAATTAATAAAATAGATAAAATTGAAAAAAAAGTAAAACATGATGTAATAGCTTTTCTAACAAATTTGGCAGAATATGTTGGACCTAAAGCCAGATTTATCCATCAAGGAATGACTTCATCTGATGTACTAGACACCTGCTTTAATTATCAACTAAAAGAAGCAGGTAGTATACTAGATCAAGGTTTAAATAGGTTATTAAAAGCATTAAAGAAAAGAGCTCTAACCAGTAAAAATATGATTTGTATAGGTAGAAGTCACGGTATACATGCAGAACCAACCACAATGGGATTAAAGTTTGCATATGCTTACGCAGAGTTTAAAAGATCTAAAGAAAGATTAAAAGCAGCCACAGCAGAAATATCTACATGCAAAATTTCTGGTGCAGTAGGAACTTTTGCTAACATTAATCCAAAAGTTGAAGTATACGTGGCAAAAAAAATGAAACTTAATGTAGAAACCATATCTACACAAATTTCTCCTAGAGACAGACATGCAATGTTTTTTTCTACGCTTGGAATTATAGCAAGTTCCCTTGAAAGATTATCATTAGAAATTAGACACTTACAAAGAACTGAAGTAAGAGAAGTAGAAGAAATGTTTGCGACTGGCCAAAAAGGAAGCTCTGCTATGCCACATAAAAGAAATCCAGTATTAACAGAAAACATTACTGGATTAGCCAGATTAGTAAGATCTGCAGTTATTCCTGCTCAAGAAAATGTAGCATTATGGCATGAACGAGACATTTCTCATTCATCTGTAGAAAGAATGATAGGACCAGATGCTACGGTCACACTTGATTTTGCTATACACCGTATGGCTGGTGTTATTGAAAACCTTGTTCTTTATCCAAAAAATATGAAAAAGAATTTAAATCAATTAGGTGGATTACATTATAGTCAAGGAGTCTTATTAGCACTAACTCAAGCTGGAATGAGCCGAGAAAAAGCATATGAAACAGTCCAAAAATCTGCAATGGAAGTTTGGGAAAATAATAGTGATTTTAGAAACCTTTTAATTAATGACTCTGATGTAAAAAAATATTTATCTAAGAAAAATATTGAAAAGTTATTT